>Ga0256913_10000014_pt1 | contig 70125 bp, 55 predicted proteins | sample Axial_MatmetaG_FD_185970 | JGI IMG/M metagenome (GOLD analysis project Ga0256913, IMG submission 185970) | Deep-sea worm associated microbial mat communities from Axial Seamount, Juan de Fuca Ridge, Pacific Ocean - Axial_Mat | ecosystem: Environmental > Aquatic > Marine > Oceanic > Microbial... | reverse complement strand
AAAGTGTAGTTATGTTAGACATAAAATTTGTTATCGATAATATTCCTCTTATCAAAAAGATAATCCAGGAAAGAAACATGCACGTGGATATCTCTTCTTTAGAACAACTGCATCGCAAGCAAAAAGAGCTTATAAAAACAACCAATAATTTACAAGAAGAAAGAAATAAAATAGCCAAGAAAATCAGCCAGATTACTGAGAAAGACGAACGTGGTTACTATGTAGAAAAAGGAAAAGATATCAGAACCAAAATAACCCAATTAGAAGAAGAACGATCAAAGATAACATCAGAAATGCAACATGTTATATATCAGATACCAAATCTGTGCCATCCAGATACTCCAATCGGCTCGGACGAATCTGCGAATAAAGAACTACGACAATGGGGTAAGATCCCTCAATTGTTATTCCCTATACAAGATCATATATCATTATTGCATAAACTGGATTTAGCCGATTTCGAGCGAGCTGCCCAAGTAGCTGCACCAAAATTCTACTACCTGAGAAATCAGGCTGTAATTTTAGAACTGGCACTTGTACGGTATGCGTTAGACACTGCACAAAAATTTGGGTTTACTCTAACAAGCACTCCTGACCTTGCCAAACCTTCTATAATAGAAGGTATTGGATTTGCTCCCCGTGGAGATGAGAGTAATATTTATACTATTGAGAACGAAGACCTTTGTCTTATCGGCACTTCAGAAATTACTTTAGGTGGATATTATCAAGATACTATATTCAATCCCCATGAGCTTCCTATTAGGATGGCAGGTGTTTCACACTGTTTTCGAAAAGAAGCAGGCGCTGCTGGAAAATACGCCAAAGGATTATACCGCGTACACCAATTCACTAAGGTCGAACTCTTTTCCTACACTACCCCAGAACAATCGGAAAAAGAGCTTCAGCAGCTTCTTTCCATAGAAGAATCTCTTTTCCAAAATCTCTCTCTTCCCTATCGAGTAGTCGAATGTGCAAGTGGAGATTTAGGGTCTCCTGCTTTCAGAAAATTTGATATAGAGGTATGGATGCCAGGACGAAATGACTGGGGAGAAGTAACCAGTGTTTCCCACTGCACCGATTATCAAGCCCGTAGGCTCAATATCCGTTACCATGCCCATAACAGCACTAAAAAGAAAAACCGATTCGTGCATACATTAAACGGAACTGCAATCGCAACCTCTCGTGTTATAATTGCAATCTTGGAAAATTTTCAGAATGAAGATTTTTCCATTGATATTCCAGAAATACTACAACCATATACTGGATTTAAAAAAATTGTCCCCACCTAAAATTATCGCAGAAGCAGGAACTGCTCATAACGGAGATCTTTCATGTGCTCGAGAACTCATTCATGCCGCAAAAGAATCTGGTGCAGATTATATAAAATTCCAATACATTATAGCAGACGAAATACTCCATCCCCATACAGGCATGCTCACTTTGTTTCAAAAAAAGATTCCACTTTATGAGAAGTTTAAACAACTAGAACGTCCTCCCGATTTTTATAAGTCGCTTAAAGAATACTGCGATAAAGTACAGATAACATTTCTCTGTTCTGCATTTGGTCTAAATAGCAGTAAAGCACTCATACATATGGGAGTCGACTCCATAAAAATTGCATCTCCTGAATTAAATCATTTTGAATTGCTTCAGTACATTGCACATGTTCATATTCCTGTTATCCTCTCAACTGGTGTCTCAACCCTTTGTGATATCGAAGAAGCTCTTGGCTTATTTGATCCTACAATTCCTCATACATTACTACATTGTGTCACTCAGTATCCAGCCGATGAAGCTTCTTACAATGTGCAATGTATACAAACACTTAGATCTATTTTTCATGTGCATACAGGAATTTCCGATCATACAGAAGATCCTATCCTTATTCCCTGTATTGCTACGGTTATGGGAGCCTATATGATAGAAAAACACTTCACATTAAAAAAGCAACTCCAAGGTTTAGATGATACCATTGCGGTCGACCCAGCTCAATTACGAAATCTCTGTGATCAAGTGCGCCTATATGCCACGTATCCGTATGAAGAAGCTTTTTCTGCTCTTTTCCAACAGTTTGGGCAATCTCGTGTAAAAAGCGCAATGGGCGATGGCAAAAAGTCCATAACAAAAGAAGAAAAGGTTATTTACACAAGAACCAGAAGAAGTCTTTTGGCTATACGTGATATGAAAAAGGGAGAATATTTAAAACATGAAGATATTCGCGTACTGCGTGCCGAACAAGGACATATACCAGGCCTTCATCCTCGTTATTTGCCAATTATCATAGGAAAAAAATTATGCCGGTCATTAAAAAATGGTACAGGTATTCAATGGGATCATGTTTTAGAAAACAAAGATCTTCTTATATAATGCTTCAACTTTTCAAAAAAGACCGCAATACAGTTTGAAGAATGCCACCATTACGATAATAATCAATTTCCACTGGACTATCAATACGGCAAAGAAGAGAGAATTCAGTTTTCTTTCCATCCTTTGATAATGCACTTACTTTTACTTGATCACGAGCTCGCAAAGTATCATCTATATGAATAGTAAACTTTTCCCCACCTGTTAAACCAAGTGATTGAAGGTTTTCCCCTTTCTGGAACTGTAATGGTAACACTCCCATACCAATTAAATTACTTCGGTGAATACGTTCTATAGATTCAACCAAAACTGCACGTACTCCTAGAAGCATCACACCCTTTGCAGCCCAATCTCTACTAGACCCCATGCCATAATCTTTTCCTGCACAGACAATAGTCGGTATGGATTCTCGCTTATACAGCATAGCTGCTGCATATATGCTAAGTTGTTCTCCTGTAGGAAAATGAATTGTCACCGATCCCTCCGCCTCAGGAATCAATAGATTTCGAAACCGGATATTGGCAAAAGTACCTCTCGTCATGATGCGATCATTGCCTCTTCTACTTCCATATGAATTAAAAAATTCTCTCGAGATTCCAAGTTTCTGCAAATACTCTCCCGCAGGACTATCAGGACTAATTGCTCCTGCAGGACTAATATGATCAGTAGTCACGCTATCCCCAGCCCATACGAGTACATGGGCATCCTTTATTGCTGTAATTTTATCGACTGAAACGCTCATCCCTTCAAAAAAAGGAGGATCTTGAATATAAGAACTATCCTTGTTCCACGTATATAAGTCGCTTTCTTCTACGTGAATGTTGTTCCATAACATATTTGATTGCTCGATCCCTGCATATCGTTTTTGAAATGATTCCCGACGAAGGGTTCGTGCTTGAAGTTCTTTTATTTCGGCTTGGCTTGGCCAAATATCCTTTAAATATACCTTATTACCCTGTGCATCACTGCCTAGAGCATCACGCGCAAAATCAAATGTTATATTTCCTGTTAATGCATATAATACCACTAAAGGAGGTGACATAAGAAAATTGGCGCGTACATTTGGATTTATTCGTCCTTCAAAATTCCTATTTCCAGACAATACGCTCACTGCAACAATATCACCCTTGTTAATAGCTTCTATAATATTCTGATCCAATGGTCCCGAATTACCTATACAAGTAGTACATCCATATCCCACTAAATAAAATCCTAGTTCTTCCAAACTACTCATAAGACCACTTTTATGTAAATAATCAGTAACTACCATAGAGCCTGGTGCAAAACTTGTTTTCACCCATGGCTTGCGGTTTAACCCTTTTTCCCGAGCTTTTTTTGCAAGCAATCCAGCTGCCAACAATACAGAAGGATTACTGGTGTTTGTACAACTAGTAATAGCTGCTATAACTACATCACCATGATGAAGCTTATACATCTGACGATCAGAATCAGGGTATCCAACTGAAATGGCAGTCTGCAAAGCTGCTCCTGTTTTTCCATATCCACCATCCTGTACCGGTTTTTGAATTATTTCTTCCCAGCTCTCTCGAGACTTGCTTAACGGTATTCTATCCTGAGGTCTTCTGGGTCCTGCTATACTGGGCTCTACCGAGTTTAAATCAAGTTCTAAACATTTCGTATAATCAGGAGTAGGAAGAGTCTCATCATAAAACATTCCTTGAAGTTTTGCATACGTCTCCACTACAGCAATTTGATCTTGATCTCTACCTGTTTGCATAAGGTAATCCAATACGTTCATATCTATCGGGAAATAGCCCATAGTGGCTCCATACTCAGGTGCCATGTTAGAAATTGTCGCACGATCCGGAATCGACATATGTTTTAATCCTGCTCCGAAAAACTCAACAAATTTTCCTACCACACCTTCATTGCGCAGCATCTGCGTAATGGTCAGCACCAGGTCTGTAGCAGTCACTCCCTCTTTCAACGAACCATGAAGTTCAAATCCAATTACCTCAGGTGCAAGCATATACAATGGATACCCCAGCATGGCTGCTTCTGCTTCTATGCCTCCCACTCCCCAACCCAATACACCTAGGCCATTTATCATGGTAGTATGAGAATCAGTACCGATAACAGTATCAAAAAACACTCTTCCTCGATCATCGATCTGCACAACCCGTGCCAGATATTCAAGGTTAACTTGATGACATATCCCACTCGCAGGTGGTATAACACGAAAGTTTTTCAACGCCTTTTGTCCCCATCGGAGGAACTCATATCGTTCTTTGTTGCGTTTAAATTCTAATTTTGAATTTCGTTCAAAGGCATCCGCACGATTAAACACATCCACCTGTATAGAGTGATCAATCACTAAATCAACAGGAATACAAGGATTAATGACCGCAGGATCTCCTGCCAAGCGTCGCATGGTAGATCGCATAGATGCAAGATCTACCACACAAGGGACACCAGTAAAATCCTGCAACAGCACTCGTGTGGGTACAAAGGAAATCTCTCCCTCCTTCCTTTTATTTTTGTTGTATGCCAGTAAACATTTTACATGCTCTTGCGTTACTTTCTTCCCGTCAATATTTCGTATTGCTGACTCGATCAATATACGTATCGAATATGGTATCGAGGAAATACGATGTCCATATTTTTCAAGATTTTTTAAACTAAAATAAGTAAATGTTTTTCCTTGGACAGAAAACTCAGCCTCTAGGATTTTGGCATTATATTCCATATGTACCATTGTATAATACACATACAGAAATATCCAGTCTCTAGAATAAATCTTAACATATAATTAACTTCTCAGAGGATATAGACAGGATAGAAATCTAATGATAGAATTACAATCTATCATTAGACAAAGGAGCAGTCTTATGAATCTCAATCCGGAAAACAATGGCACAATAAAAACTTTACACTGGTTGTATTCTATCATGGTTACCGCCCGTGAAATAGATATTTTATCAGAAAGCTATACAGCAAGAGGAGAAGCCTTTTTTCACGTATCTGGAGGAGGCCATGAAGCTTCCGCAGCACTTGCCTATTATTTACAAGCTGAAGATTGGTTGCATTGTCATTACAGAGATAAAGCTCTTATGCTTGCTCGAGGTATGTCTGCAGAAATGTTCTTTTTAAGTCTGTTTAACAAAGATGCCTCGCATTCACGAGGAAGACAAATGATTGCACAAATGTCAGCGCCTCATCTTAATATTCTCAGCATGGGAGGACCAGTAGGTAATGCTCCCTTGCAATCCTTAGGTGTAGCAAATGTGATTAAAGAAGATAAAAAACAACCTATCGTACTTTGCAGCATGGGAGAAGGAACCACTCAAGAATCAGAAACATTAGAGTCTTTTTTGCATGCAGCACGTGAACAACTCCCCATACTGTTTCTCATTGAAGACAATACATTTGCTATATCTACCTCTACAAAAGGTAAAACTTTCTACACAATGCATGGGAAACCTATCGATACCTATGTTTCCATTCCCATCCATTACATAAATGGCCGCTTCCCTGACAAAGCTTTACAACAATTTGGACCAATAATCAAACGCATGAGGAAGACCCGTAGACCCGAAATTGTCATCTTTTCTGTAGAACGTCTCGATAATCATACAAATGCGGATGATCAAACACAATATCGAAGTAAAACAGAAATATCTCAAATCCGACAAGAATCGGATCCTATAAAGAATTTGTATCAATCGCTTCTTGAAAATGGTGAAAAAACAGCAAGTCTCGACGCCATTAGAGAAAGAGTAAAAAAAGAATTAACTGTACTGGCTAAAGAGGTACAACGATCAAAAGAACCCACTCCTATATTCCATGCCTGCAGACCATTGCCGTACTCACTTCAAGATTCCACAAAAGAATATCGAGGAACAGGTAATAAAGAATTAACAATGATCGGAGCTATTCGTAACGTACTGGATACACAACTTGCAGCTAATAAAAAGGTAAAGCTTTTTGGGGAAGATATTGAAGATCCCAAAGGTGATGTCTTTGGCTTGACAAAAGGACTCTCATCTAAATATCCAGGCAGAGTGGTTAACAGCCCATTAAGCGAATCACTTATTGTAGGAGTACTAGCTGGAGAAGCACTTGCTGGAAGACATCCAGTTGGTTTTTTCCAATTTGCTGATTTTCTTCCTATTGGATTTAATCAAATTTATGCAGAATTAGGAAGTATGTACTGGAGAACAGATGGAAATTGGCAAGTTCCTATGATTCTTCTTGTATCCTGTGGCGCATATAAGCCTGGGTTAGGTCCGTTTCATGCAGCAAGCATGGAAGCTACCGTAGCTCATATACCTGGCATTGATGTATTGTTGCCTTCCACAGCGGCTGATGCAGCTGGTTTGCTTAATATGGCATTCGAATCAAAACGTCCTACAATATTCTTTTATCCAAAAAACTTGCTGAACAATAAAAGCTATGCAACAAGTATAGATGTACATAAACAATTTATTCCAATAGGCATAGCCCGTACTGTGAGAAAAGGAAATGATATCACTTTCGTTGCATATGGAAACACGGTAGAACTCTGTCTCAAAACAGCTCGCGAACTTGAGCAAGAATCTGTTACCGCTGAAGTGATTGATTTGAGAAGCATTATGCCTTGGGATAAGAAAGCTATACTCAAATCAGCCAAAAAAACAGAACGTGTACTAATTGTCTATGAAGATAATATAAGTGTTGGTTTTGGTGCTGAAATAGCTGCGTATATTGCAGAACATGCCGAATCAATCCTTATTCGCCGAGTTGCCCGCCCTGACACCTTTGTTCCTTGCAATTTTGCCAACCAATTAGAAGTACTCCCGTCCTACAAATCAATACTCGAAGCTGCCATTGAGATGCTAGGGGGAACAATCACATGGAAAAAAGAAATTTCAGAAGATTCTCCACTATATACATTGGAAGCTATAGGAACGAGTCCTGCAGATGAGTCAGTTACCATCATTGAATGGCATGTTGATTCTGGAGCTTCTGTGCAAGAAGGCGATCTCCTAGCCGAATTAGAAGCTGACAAGGCATCATTTGAGCTAAAAAGTCCTGTAACAGGTACATTAAAGAATCTTCTTGTAAAAGAAGGTAATACCGTACCAATAGGACAAACCATCGCAGAAATATCCCTTTTAAATGAGCACGAAAGGTACAAGCCTATTGTAAGAGAAGATCCAGGAACCCCCATAATCACACTTACCGAAAGCAGAAAAAAAGTACAAATAAAACATGCATCTAACGGCTTTCCCAGTATTATTGCAATTGAAGGAGTAAGAGGAAATCGTATAGTAGAAAATAAAGAGATAGCAAAACATCTGCCTGAATGGAATCCTGAAGATATAGAAAAGAGAACAGGCATCGTACAACGCCGGTGGATAGATGAAAAAGAAAATGCTCTTACGCTTGCAGTGACTGCATGTAAAAGACTACTGGAGAAACAAAAAATAACACTATCTGATGTGCATGCCATTATTTGCTCCACTGGCACACCTCTTTATCATACACCATCAATGGCTACGCTCATTCAATATACATTGGGCAATGAATATAATACTACATATCGAGGTATGGCGTATGATGTAAGTGCAGCTTGTACGGGGTATCTCTATGCATTGCACTCTGCTTATACTTTATTAGAGCACCATCCCGATAAAAAAGTTCTTGTGGTAACTACAGAAGTACTCTCATCTAAAGTTGATCCTACAGATTATGTTACCGCACCTTTGTTTGCCGACGCAGCCACTGCTACCTTGGTGGGTGGATCTCTATTACAAAGCCAAGCACGTATAAAAATGCACCTTCCAGTACTGTCAGCCCAGGGTGAAAATCCTGAATACCTTAAGGTACCTATTGGAACTGGTCCTTTTTTAAAGATGAAAGGAGGAAAAATATTTTCTGAATCGATCAGAAATATGGTGAAACTTCTTTTTGAAGCCTGCAAGCAAGCAGGCCTTTCCACTCAGGATCTTGACTTATTGGTCCCTCATCAAGCTAATCAACGCATTATAGACGCAATTGGTAAAAAAATAAAACTAGATGCTTCCAAAGTGTTCAGTAATTTAAAAACATATGGTAACACATCTTCCAATACTATTCCCCTCTGTCTTTCCTCCGTTTTGAAAACAATTAAGTCTGGCAAGTATATTGGGCTGGTTGCATTTGGTGGAGGCTTTACCTTTGGTGGAATGATACTACAAAGTCTTTAACAGATAATAAAAACCCTGCTGCAAAATGCAGCAGGGAAAAGGAGGTAGTTCCTGACTTATTATCAGCAACAAGATAAAGACAAAGTCTTCTACAAAAAGTTACACTTTTTTTCTTACTGAGGATTATTTATTTGCAAATACTGCGAAGCCTTTTTTCCCTGGGGAACAAAAACAAGCGCTTGAGAATTAATACTATAATGTAAACCTGTTGGGGCTGGCCCATCAAGAAATAACTTCCCCAAATACGAACCGCTTTGACTATCAAAAACTTCTATTCGAACTCCAGAAGAATCCTGACTCATACCATATAGTAATGAGTCTTTGTCAATTGGTCTACTAAAAGCAAGCCATCCCAAACCAGAATCATATTTATGATGCGACGAAAAAATAGCTTGTCTCGATGCTACCGAATAATATGTTCCTTCTTCTTGAACAGCCAACAGTATCCCTGAAAAAGCCAATTCAGTTTTTTTTCCACGTAAGATTTTATATTGCTCACTTGTAAGTATCTTCTTCCACTCTCGTTTGCTATGGTGTACAGGAAATTTCATATTTACATGAATAAAGTTACCTCTCAAAAAATCTTCTATGTCTTTATTCCCAGTACTTTTACTAAGCAAAGTAATGATACGATCCTCAACACTGTTAAATGTCTGATTATCTGCGAATAAGAATGATGGCACCAAAAATAATATTATATATATAAAATTCATATTCACCTCCTAATAATTGTAATATGAATACTAAAGTTGTCAATTATAATTATATGATCTCCAGAGAAAAAACCTAGTAAATAAAGAAATTTTTATAAGTTAGGAAGAAATATACTATACTTTTGTAGGATTATCGATTCCCTTATAAAATGTCTCTGGATCAAAGGTTTTATTCTTTTCACAAAACTCTAATTGCCCTTTCTTTGCATCTAAAGAAATACTACGATAAAAACAACTTCTATACCCCACATGACAACTAGCACCTCCCTCAACTTTTACCCGTATCCACACGCAATCCTGATCATCGTCTATTCTCATTTCCTTAATATGCTGTACAAAACCACTCACACTTCCTTTTTCCCAAATAGCATCCCTACTGCGGCTATAATAGACTGCCCGCTGTGTTTCAATAGTTCTTTGTAACGCCTCTTTGTTCATGTAAGCATGCATCAAAACCTCCCCAGTGTCATAATCAGTGGTAACAACTGGAATAAGACCCTTCTCATCAAATTTTGGTGCTAGCTCATTTCCTTCTTCAACTTGAACTATGGTTTTTCTTTTCTCAAACATAATTTACTTTACTTCAGTACTCATTTTACTGCAAGGAAATTTCTTACTATACTTAATTAAAAATAAAATGGAAAAGATTATATATGAGAAAAGAAATAATTTTAAAAAACATTTCAATCGCTGATTTAAAAAGAGCTGCTAAGAAAATGATATTTTCCTCTTCAGGATTCAGAACATTATTTGCTCCACGAGAGCAATCACATAGTAAGAAAATAACAAACGAAGATGCTTTGCTTTTATTCTTCATCGCTATTACTTTTGCCGACTATATCCACCGTAAATTTCCTGTGCATGCATCAATTGTAATAGGAAAAGATTCAAGACCAAGCAGTGCCATTATCCTCACTATATTAGAGTCCATATTGATTGCTAAAAATATAGATCTTCAGAATGTACATACGGTCCCCTCTCCGCAAATATCCGCATACACAGCCTCCCAAAAAAATATCAATGCCTATTGCTATGTCACTGCTAGTCATAATCCTGTAGGATATAACGGCATTAAACTAGGAGGTCCCGATGGGGGAATTCTTCCTTCCGACCAAATAGCAATAATCATTCGAGAGATTCATTTACACATTGATGAATATCAGGAACAATCCCTTAAAATCCCTATTATAAAATCCCCTGATTCTCAAAAATGGCACCTCTTTTCGAAAAAAGCCTATTGGGAGTTCTTGAGGAAACAAACAGACCTGTATAGGCTTCCCCCCCTCCCCTCTTTGACCATGCTCATTGACATGAATGGAAGTGCCAGAACCACTAGTATAGATAAAAAATGGATTCAAAGTATTGGCATTGGAATACATTCCATATTACATGAAAAACCAGGACGTATCGCACATCAGATTCTACCTGAGGGAGCTGCTTTAAAACAATGCACACGACAATTATACAAAGCTTATAAAAAAACCAAGAATACCCTGTTTGCATATGTATATGATAACGATGGAGATAGAGGCAATATCCTTATATACGATCCATTATTGCAAAAAGTAGTTCCTCTTTCTCCACAATTACACTTTGCTATCATAGTATTAGCCGAACTAAAGTGGCACTGGTACTTTTACTCTGATAAGAAACTTGCTATTATTGTTAACGCACCTACCTCTTATCTAATCGAACAGATTGCCAAACAATTTTCTGCTACAGTATTCCGTTGTGCAACAGGAGAAGCAAACATATTAAAAAAGGTATCTGCAGTAGAAAAGGAAGGTTACCATGTAGTTATAGCTGGAGAAGGCAGTACAGGTGGCTGTATACTTTCTGCAGGAAAAATACGAGATCCGTTGGCCGCTATTACAGCTATCATAAAATTATATGCATTAGACCATTCCACCTCAGGACATATAAGAAAACATTCGTGCAATACTTTACTTCCTAATATTATTAAGCAACTTCCACAGTACATAAGCACCAGTCCTAATGAAGAACAATCAGTCTTACACTTACACTGTCAAGATATTGTGGAACTAAAACAAAATTATGAAAAAATATTCCAGCGAGATTTTGAAACAAAGAAATCTATGCTCTCCCATCAATTTGATATTGATACATGGCAACAAGAAAATTATGAGGAAGATAAAATGATCCCTGGTCCCAGCCAAGGACACTCAATGAAACATTCCCATAGTGATCTCTCCATATTATTTTACAATAAGAAAAAACAAGCAATTGCGTTTATGTGGTTTAGAAAATCAGCAACTGAACCTGTCTACCGAATCATGGCAGAAGTATCGAATAATAAGAAATTATTTTTAAAAGTGTTAATTTCCTGGCAAAGAAATATCCTCCTGGAAGCAGATAGTCTTTTACAGAATACCGAGACAAGATACGACAGAGCGTGAAACAACTTTAGTACAAAATTATAATTTTTGTAGTTTATGACTTATCAAAAATATTATTTGATATACAAAAAATATTACTTGGATCGAGGAATTCCTTTACTTTCTTCAGTAAATCCCGAGATGCTGATGACAACAAATCCTTTACAAACATGCTTCTTATTTTCCCTACCCCATGATGATGCGAAATAGATCCTCCGCTGTCCATGATCGTTTTTCGCATATGCCGCTCAATAAGAATAAACTTATCCTCACCATTTTCCACTCCGTGTGTAGAAAATCCATGCGTAAAATAGATACATACACCAGTACGATACAGCTGTGTGATTCTTGGCGCAATGTATACTGTACCAGGAAATCCATATTTTTTATGTTGTTTTTGGGCTTCTTCTTGAACTCGTTTGCATACCTCTAACACCCGATCCCACGGTACAGTAGTTTCATACGTCTCACCAAACACATGATAGCGCCCAACAAAATCACGAATATATGCAATAAGATATGTCAAAAGGTATCCCCGTTGTCCATTCTTCGCTCCGGCTGAAATACCTTCATGCTTTTTCGCAAAACGGGACATAACTTTTTGCTGTGTAGTTAGCTCAAAATGTGTTCCCTCATATACACAAGTAACAACCACTGTTTTACGAAGATCAAAGCCCTTTCCTTTGGTTAGTAGAAACTGTTCTAGTTTTCGTTTTATATAACTCCACCTTCCCCCTCGCGGACGTAATGCTAAACCAAACCGAAATTGAAGATTATCCATTAGTCGTATACTAGATGGAAGTACATCTTGCTGTGCAACATCACGAAGAAAGTTCATACCAGTATCAAAATCACGAAACACATAAGATCCAAACTTAGTATGTTCTGGTAGGGGACGAATTCGAACTACTGCTTTGGTAATAACCCCTAGGTTCCCTTCGCTTCCCAATATAATCTGTTGTGGTTGCATCCCCATAGAGCTACGGGGAAATCCTACCATAGGTTCCATAACCCCACGAGGAGTTAACAGTCGAATCGTTTCTATAATTTCCTCAATATTTCCATATCTGTTTTTTTTCATTCCGCTGGCGTTCGTTGCTATCCACCCTCCCAATGTTGAGAATTCAATACTGTCAGGTTCGTGTCCCATAGTAAATCCCTGTTCTTGCAATTTTCGTTCAAGATCAATGCCCACAATACCACTTTGTACACATGCACGAAAATTATTCTTATCAATCCACTCAATAGCATTCAGGCGACGCATATCTAATGAAATAATCATGCGCCTTTCATCTATAGGCAGTTGTAAGGCACAGCTGACATTTGTACCTCCCCCATAAGGTACTATACAGACATCATGTTTTTTAGCCAGATTAATTAGCACCTCTATATCTTTTTCCTCCTCCGCAAAGAAGACCATATCAGTCACTCGTTGTAGTTCATAATACAGGACCTTAAAAACCTCATTCGCTGTAGTCTGACCATGACTATGTGTAAGCCGTACCCTATCATCAAAACTATATTTATGTTCGGAAAATAGTTTCTGAATTTCACTTAGAAATGGCTTGTTTATATAAGCAGGGGGAGGGGTTTTAATGCTTTCCTCCCTCGGATGCTTGGTATCCACATCTATGTGTAAGAGTTCTTGGATATAGGGCATAAAATCAGGCAATTCACATCCAGAGACTGGATAGCGATCCCCATTAATATAGAGTACCCCATTTTCTTTCAACTCAAACCGAGTATCTTTAAAACCCCAATAAAAATCATATTTCTCACCTACTTCATACAGCTTATTACCCAATCGTTGTTTAGACATATTACTCCTGTTTCCTCCCATATTTTTGATGTGCATCAGCAAATGTATCTGAACTGATTGCTGACAATAAAGATAGTTCAAGCGTAAGCGTAGCCGCTACAATAATTTCAGCTAATTTCCGTGATGAATGTTTGCCTCTCTCACAACCTAACATAACAAGATTTTTCTTTTGCATTGGCAACCGCGTCCCACCCCCTACAGTGCCAACAGTAATAGAAGGCATGGTGAGATGTACATGGAGCTCATCTTCTAAAATAAGTAACTGTGTCTGTCCAATTGCATTTTCCGATATACATGCTGCATCCTGGCCTGTGGCAATATAAATGGCTGCTAATGTATTCGAAATATTCAAGTTATTCCCCAATGAACCCATAATATGAGACAGTGGTAATGATACATTATGCAGAGTATGCACATCTTCAACTGAAACATGAAGGATTCTTTGTAGAACTTTTTTCGATATACGAGCTTCTGCTACCACATAGTGCCCCCTACCTCCCGAAAGATTCTTCAATGAAGCTTTTTTATCACTATTAAAACCTGATTCTAAAAGATATCGTTTTCCTGTTTCTTGAGCAATATACTGACAAGCTGCATACGAAGCAATGGTAACCATGTTCTGTCCCGCTGCATTTCCCGTATCGTATATCATATCCAATACAACCCACTGAGGCAGAATTACTGGATTTATACGTAATAGTTTTCCATGGTTAGTAGTAGACTCTGCTATTTCTTTGATTCGAGAAAAGTTCTTTTCTACCCAAGTAACAAAGTCACGCATTTGGCTAACATGATCTAATAGAAAAACAGGACTTCTACTTATTTCTTGACATACATGACGTACATGGACTCCTCCACAAAGCGACGTTGCCATCATTCCTCGACACATGGAAAGAACTAACGCTCCTTCCAATGTGCACAGAGGTATGGTAAATACGCCATTAGCATAATCTCCCTGCACATGCAACGGGCTTGCCACTGCCATAGGAACTTTCATGTATCCCACATGATATTCAATAATTCCTTGTAAATCTATAGGATCAACTTCTTCTTCTTGAGAAATATCAATCCCATATGTTTCTTTCACCCATTCTTGACGACGTTTTGTATCCTCTCCTGTAAACCCGCTGGCAGGTTTCCTTATTCGAGAATATAGCCTATCATGTTTCTCACTCATAGTCTATCACCTATAAATTCTCCTTCGATGTAAAAATGTTTTTTTCTATAACTACGGACTGGATATAAGAATCGTAAGGAGAATTCGGGAGGTTGTCAAGAAGCTGCACCTCATAAATAGGAGAAAGAAAGAAATATTGGGGATTCTCATTATGTAATCTATCATATGCTCCCATTCCTCTTCCTAAACGTACTCCTTTGCATGTGCATGCCCTACTCGGAACAATAACCAACGTATGCCTGGGATCATAATTATGGAGCTTTATTTCCCTTCCTCCATCATTAGTAAAATAGACGGCAGGTGTTGCGCGTTGCTGCGCAGAAAACACAACCTTATTACAATCTCGTGCATATTGTAGAAAAAAGCTAATGTTTACCTCATCAGAATAAGGTATATACCCGAATACATACCGGATTTCTTTCCAAAGTAATACTCTTTTAATATTCTGACAGATTATATGATCATATATAAACCGTTTATATTGTATTGAAGCAATGCGCATCTGTATCATATTACGAATCTGTTGTTTTTCTTTTTTAATAGATACTACATCATAATTTATAATCATTACCTCAAATTTCCACTCTAATAGTCATAGCTTCTTTCTCGAATATATAAACAACTATAAAAATCAGTTTTTCAATTCTTACTTTATCTTTATATAATAATACTATAGTTATTTTCCATTCTCTTGACAATAAGTTCAAGTTCTAAGCAGCTTGGCGCAAACCCTATTTATCTGCTATAATAAGATTATAATCTTAAAAAGGTAACCTACTCTTGATGCCAAAAAGAAAACTTATTACAACTTTTTCCAAAACTATTGAAAGCATGCTTCAAAATTCTGTACAAACAGCAACTATTGACAAAGAGAATGCAGTACAATATGCAAATAAAACAAATCGAAAATACATTGAATCTATCATAGAAAAGCTTATCTTAGATGGAAGTTCTGTCGAAGGATTTCACTCATTAGAGCAATTATATCAATTAAACCAAAAAGGGCATTCTTGTTTGTTGCTTTTTGAGCATTACAGTACCTTTGATGTACCTGTGCTTTTTTATCTGCTGAAGAAGCAATATAATATGGGCGAACGTATTACCAATAATATTATAGCATTAGCAACGCGCACACTGAACGAATACAATGATATTGTACGCGCATTTGCCGAAGCTTACACAAGGGTGCTTATATTTACAGTTAAACTTTTAAACGAACTTGAAAAAGACCCTGTTAAAAAAGATGAATGGAAACAAGCTATCGAATACAATAAATTCGCATTAAGCAAAATGCATGAATTACGCAAAAATAATATAGTATTTATATTTGCTTCAGGCACTCGTTATCGTCCAGGAGTCCCTGAAACAAAAAAACCTATAAAACAAATAGACTCATTTATAAGACAATTCGAATACATGATAGTAGGTGGTATTGCAGGACTTGTATTGGAAGTTAATCCCAATGGAAGTATGGAACAAGAATATATAAAAAAGGATGTTATGACATTCTCACTAAGTCCTGTCCTTTCGTGTTCTGAGTTCAGACAAAAAGTATTTGATATATCTCCACATAAAGACAGAAAAACAGCTATCGCTGACGCCGTGGACAAAGAACTTCAGAAATATCATAACCTAGCACAAAAAAAACATGATAAAATAATACAGCTTTTTTCATCCATTGATTTATTTGATATAGAAAAGGAGAATATATGAGTGCTATCAGTCGTATTTATGCTCGTGAAGTGCTTGACTCACGGGGTAACCCAACCATTGAAGTTGAGGTTACATTATTTGATGAACTAACAGGAAGAGCAATTGTTCCTTCTGGTGCTTCCACAGGAATGCATGAAGCTTACGAATTAAGAGACAATGATAAAAATAGGTATCATGGTAAGGGTGTCTTAAAGGCAGTAGAACATGTTAACACGCTTATCGCAGATACACTTGTAGGCATGGACGCCTGCATGCAAGCAAATATAGACGCCACATTATGCACATTAGATGGAACAGAAAATAAGAAGAAACTTGGAGCAAATGCAATCCTTGGTGTTTCTCTTGCTTGTGCTCGTGCAGCCGCACTCTACCATGACATGCCGTTATATCGCTATCTGGGTTCTTGTACCACGCGCTTACTGCCTGTACCAATGTCAAACATTCTCAATGGTGGTGCGCATGCTAATAATTCTGTAGACTTCCAAGAATTTATGATTATGCCAGTTAAAGCATCTTCTATTAAAGAAGCTATTCGAATGAATACAGAAATATTCCACACACTCAAGAAAATTCTTGCACAAAAAGGTCACTTAACCAGTGTTGGCGATGAAGGAGGATTTGCCCCTAATCTCAGATCTAACGAAGAAGCAATGGAAGTAATATTAGAAGCGATCACACAAGCAAGTTATACGCCTGGAGATGACATTATGATAGCATTGGATCCAGCAGCCAGTGAGTTCTTTGAAAATGGACACTATATGTTTCGTAAGTCAGACAAAAGAAAACTTTCTCCATCTCAAATGGTAGCTTTTTGGGAAGATTGGATGAAAAAATATCCTATTATTTCTCTTGAAGATGGTATGGCTGAAAATGATTGGGAAGGTTGGAAACTTTTAACAGAAAAAATAGGTGCTAATACACAATTAGTAGGTGATGATATTTTTGTAACTAATACTTCGCTTCTCTCGAAAGGAATTCAACAAAATATTGCTAATGCCATTCTCATAAAAGTAAATCAAATAGGAACGCTCACAGAAACATTGGATGCAATAAATATGGCCCAACAGGCTGGATATGCCGCCATTATCAGTCACCGTAGTGGAGAAACAGAAGACACATTTATTGCTGACTTAGTAGTAGGATTATCAACAGGACAAATCAAAACTGGATCACTCTCTCGTTCTGATCGTATTGCAAAATACAATCAACTTATTAGAATAGAAGAAGAATTAAAAACCGATGCCCAGTATGCTGGAGCAAGGATTTTTCAGTCATATGGGAAATAAAACATACCTATAAGGGTAAACCCTTTAAAAAGAGTTCACCCTTAATTCTATGCATTTTTGTATCTTTAGCAACTATGCGACAAGTATTGTATTTAGCTTAGTATATGCGTTACTTGTATCCTCACTTTCAGCCTTAAATGGCTCTATAATACACTCAGGAATGAGAGGATCAGCTTGCTTTAACTGTAGTATATAACTATCAAGAAGTGTTTGCGCATCAGCAGGTATTCCATCTGGATCATATAGAATAACAGATGGAAGCTTATCTGCTATAAAAGAAAAAGCTTCCCGTAAAGAAGACACTGCTGTAATTTGATAGCGTAACTTCTTGTTAGATACATACTGTAACAACATATCAACCTGTCGTTGATCCGTTGTGATATACAATAAACGTAAAGAAGAAGGTGTATACACATCTTCCGTATTAGATCGTTGTTGATCCTTGTGTAATTGTTCTTCTAACTCTTCAGGAACCTGCATACCGTGCGATTCCAAGAATGCCACAAAATCGGCCGCATATACCCTGTATTGTCCGCCTGGAGTAGTAAAAGCCTTTAAATGTCCCTTACGGATCCAATTAATAGCTGTTTGGTTTACTACACCACATACATTTGCTACTTCAAGAGCAGAATAAATCCTTGTTTTTTTAATTCCTCGTGCCATATACCCTCCTACGGCAAAAATTAGTTTTTTTATTTAGAATAAGGAAAGACTCTGAAAAATACTAGGAAGACCCCCTCTTCTCTACCTCTTAGAAAACTGAAATTTTCTCCGCGCTCCCCGTCTTCCATACTTTTTTCGTTCCACCATTCGCGAGTCGCGCGTGAGCATCTTATGTTCTCTCAATATCTTCCGATACTTTTCATCCTTCTTTTCAAGAGCTCTCGCGATTCCATGTCGAATAGCGCCAGCCTGTCCCCTAATTCCACCTCCTATTATATTAATATATATATAGGTATTCTTATCAAACTTAGTTACTTTTAATGGTTCTATAATATATGCACGTTGCTCAGCAAGAGGAAAATATTCTTCGAATGCTCGATGGTTTATAACTATCTTATCCTCCCCTTCACGCAAATATACACGTGCAATGGCTGTTTTTCTTCTACCTACCGCAATTACTTGTTTCATGATTGCTTCCTTGTTTGCAATAAATTGTTCCTTTCAACGGGCTTCTGTGCAATGTGTAAATGGTTGGCATCCGCATATACGTATAAATTACGGAAAAGTGCTCTCCCTAATTTATTCTTAGGCAACATACCTTTTACGGCATGCTCCATGGGAAAAGTCGGTTTTTTGGCCAATATACCCTTATATGATTCAGATCGTATACCTCCTGGATACCCACTATGTTTCCAATATAACTTGTTGTTATACTTTCTTCCTGTAAGAAATGCCCTACGCGCATTAATAATAATCACATGATCTCCCATAACTATATGGGGTGTATATGTAACATTATACTTACCCCTCAACAATGATGCCGCTAATGACGCAACTTTTCCTAGAACATTATCCTTTGCGTCAATAATATGCCATTTTGCTTTATTTTCATGGTAAAAAACCGTTTTCACAACTTCCTCTCTATATACTATATTATATGTCTATTTTATCAAAAACTCAAGTAAAAATAACTTTTCTATTCAATTTTATTGTATTAATAGAGAGTATTTATTACTTATTCCCGTCACTTTCCTTGTTTTCCTGTTCTGTTTGCTGCTGAATCTTCTTTTCTTCCTTCCGTGCCTCAATTTTATCTTTAATCATCAGAACGCCTACCAATAAAAACAATACACCCATAAATAACAGAAAAAGGGGAACAAATCCTTTCAATGTTGCCATAAATTCAGCCATCCATCCTAAACCCCATGAAATGGGAAGTATGGTATACAACGCAACTGCAATGAATAGTATTCCTAATATTATTGTTACCACATTCGCTTCCTTATAATTTTCATCTAACCTTTTTTACAATACCCATCATAATACCCGCAGAAACAAGAAAAACAAGGTATGTATATATACATAGTATATTATTTTCTTGCAAAGATAGTCTAGTGATTACACATATTCACTGCTTTGAACCAGAGTTTTTTCTCATACTCACTAAGAACTGCGGGGATAATAGCTGGACACTTCTCATGTGGAGGAAGCAAAATTCCCATCTGAGAAAACCTTTCATAATCATCCTGGTAACAGTTACCTTGGTAATATAAATATATTGAATTTCTTTCCCACATACTTGCTAATGCAAGATGTGGTCGTTTAGAAACAGTCTTTGAGTTTAAGAGAAGATCCGTTATACGAATCAGTGCTACAGTAATTACAGACGATATTTCAATCATATCTGCCGTTTTATCCTTTCCACAAATACAATATGGATAAGGAGTCCAAGGAAAGGGAAGAATAGGAACTATATAAGATACGTTATCTGGAATATCCGTATAGGGACGCCAAAAATCCCATTGATTGTCCAATTCTTCATTCTTTTTTGAGTGTATATGAGAAGATATGTATTGGCATACATCGGCATATGTGTAGACTACAGTATGTAAATAATATGTTTCCAATAGCAAGGATATTTTTTTTTCCAACCGTGCGATAAGGTAGTGAGGTGTTACGCTCCATATTCCTTTAGAAAGCATGTTTTTCATTCCTTGGGAAACTCCTTTAGGTTTATATCCCAACAATGCACGCCCACCCTCCTGCCAAAAATCTATATACCTATATCCTGTATCATCGTATAAATGAAATTCACGTGCTCGATTCCATCGAGTACTATGTGTTGATTTATATTCTTCGCAACCCTGAAGCATATCGAGGTAAGAATTCTCCTCTTATTCCATTATTGAACTCTACCGTTACCACCAGCTCTGGCTTCCTGTTCGTGCAATGGGTAACCACACCTCTTCCATATTCTACATGGTGCACTTGCTGGCCAGGAATCCAATCACCCACGAAGTCTTGTGTTTCACCCATTCCTTCTCCATATACACTATACAGTTCATAAGGCAGTTCATTCAAAAACTGCGAAGGATGCAATACTATCATACGTGCATGTAGATACCGTTGGTGGCAGCTAGTAAGATAAAGTGTATTCTTTGCTCTTGTTACCGCAACATAAAACAATCGTCGCTCTTCCTCTTTGTCTTGGCTAAACCCAGGAAATAGTTCATCTTCCATACCTGTAACTATTACATTGTCAAATTCTAAACCTTTTGCACTATGCATAGTCAACAAGAATACAGATTCCGAATCATTTGATTTTGCACTTCCATCTAATTCCGCTGTCTCTAGAAATTCAACCAATGCGGAACGACCTTTCCCATATTCAGCTAATGCATTAATAAGTTCTTCAATATTTTCAACACGTTTGTGAAAATTATCAGCATCTTTGTCTTGATAATACGACAAGAGTCCAATTTCTTCCACTCCTTTCTGCAACACATGTGCTAATGAATCGTTTTCTATTGCATCGGTCATGGTTCGAACTGTTGTTACAAAACCATGCGCAGCATCTGTAGATATACGTTGTTCCATCGCATCAAGAATATTGATATTCTTCTCTTTAGCATATTGTAAAATATCATGAGTTGTTTTTGGCCCAATACCACGGGGAGGTTTTCTTATAATTCTTGTAAAAGCTACTTCATCATAATGATTAATAAGCAACATAAGTAGTGCAAGAACATCTTTTACTTCTTCTCGAGCCCAAAACTTCAAAGCTCCTACCACAGTGTAAGAAATACCCGCTTTTCGTAAAGCGGTTTCAAAAATTCTCGACTGCGCATTAGTCCGATAAAGAATAGCAGTGTTCCCCGCATTTTCCTGTATCACTTGCAAACAAAATTCAGCCTCATTTGCACCATCTTCTAAAAACGCAAGTACCGGCTTTTTCCCTTTATGTCGGGTGCTAGATAATTTTTTCCCATACCGTTCCTTATTATAAGCTACAACTGCACTTGCAAACTGAAGAATTGATTCAGTCGATCTATAGTTTTGTTCAAGTTGCACTATCTTTGTAGAAGGAAATAATTGAGGAAATTCCAATATGTTATTCACCTCAGCTCCCCGAAACTTATAAATTGACTGGTCATCATCTCCTACTACACAGATATGTGTTTCCTCAGTGCTCAATGCCCGTAAAAGCAAAGATTGCGAAACATTCGAGTCTTGATATTCATCAACTAGAATAACACTAAAACGCTTGTGCAATTTCTCGCGAACCTGAGCATCCGCTTGTAAAAAATTAACGGGTTTGAGGATCAGATCTCCAAAATCAACATTTCCAACACGTTCCAATGCTTTTTGATATTGTTCATAGATTGAATTAATACTTGGATCATCTGTTAACTCATCTAGACGATCACTATAATACAGGCCTTTATCCTTTGCACGTGCAATGATATAGGCCCATCGCTTTAAGTCTTTCTTACCATGTTCAGGAAATATATTCTGCATCAGTTGAATGGTATCTGTGTCGTCATAAATGGAGAATTCAGGATTTAATCCTATATTCTTCGCATAACGTCTCAGCACCCATGCCCCAAAGGAATGAAAAGTTTTTATCATTACATGATGATCTTCTCCAAGAAACTCTGCCACACGTTCTCTCATTTCCTTTGCTGCTTTATTAGTAAACGTTACTGCTAAAATCCGGTTCGGAAATAACTCACATTGCTGAACAAGATACGCTATTTTTACGCTAATCACACGCGTCTTTCCAGATCCTGCCCCCGCAAGAATTAATAAAGGAGACTGTATATGAGTAACAGCTTCCCTTTGTGCTTCATTAAGAGACTCCAATAAATGAAGAGAGGTAGAATTAGAACTCATATCTCAAACTTAAAGAGAAAAAGTCATTTTTTGCAAAGAAACCATAATGTCCTGATTCTCCTTCATAAAAAACTGTTCGTATAGACAATGATAAATTCTCAGGTAAAATTAAATCAACTAAGGCCGCCATATACCAATCGAAATTCAGCAAGCTCACACCCGCCTCCACTGCAGGAGTTAATGCACGATTAAAGTATGTATCGCTAAGACGCATAATCAAATTAGTACGATTATCATAGAACGAGGTAACAGCATAGCCACTGTAGGAAAAGTGGGTTTGGAGGTGGAAAAATTGAATTCCTTTAATTTCAACCGCCAATACCAAGTGACTCAGAGGAACTGTCCATTCTATCTTACCATTGTATCGAATGTGATTGTCAATCTGTTGGGGGTCAGTCCCCTGTGTATCATAAGTTAAATAATATGATCCAGCTCCCCAGAACACAAAAGGACCTGCCAATGCATTAAAAAAAACGCCGAAAATATGCACAGGATCATATAAGAAATACAAACTATCGTTTCTATCTTCCAAACGAGGAAAACGCAACCGCGTATACGCATAAAAGAAAGAAAAATCTATATTACTTAACGTCATTGAGAAACGAAGACCTAATTGACTATCTGTAATAGAATGCTGATAAGAATTGTTTATTGCCACACGAGAGAATCGTTGTTTTACCTTTGCAAGGTCTTTAGAGAAAGGGAATGCCCATATATTCTCTTCATCTGGAATAACATCCGGATTAAAAAGGGGTAAATAAAACAATTCAAGCATGCTTCGTGTACCAAGATAAACAGATGCATTAATTAAAAGCTGTGCTTTTCTCTTCTCAAGATAAGTGCGCGTTACAGCACTAGACCAGTCGTAAGGAAGAAAAACATCCACAACATTTAAATCATCACCAGTCAGCCAGATAGGTTTGTAATATCCAAAAATAATAACTGCATTGGCAAATGAAACTTGCACATATGCTTCATCAAAAAGATTATAAAGAATACCTTTTGGATCCTTATTGGTAAGATATTCAGTGGTGGCATAAAAGGAAAAGCTTGCATAAGTAATGCTACCTTGATAATTAACTGTTAATTTTAAATCTGCATGCGAGTTTGTTATATTTTGAGGAAATGGTTTTATAAGATACTGATACTGTAATACTGTGCGCAAGAAACCCTCAATAGTTATGGGTTGTGTATGAAACTGACTTGCCTCAGTATTCTCTTGTGCTCCTTCTTGATCACCTGTCCAATCACTTAATTCCTGTGAAAATAAGTGCAAACTTAAAAAAAACAATATCAGAAAGAATAATATTCGCTTCATTTGCGTAGCTTCAAGTACCCCAGTGTGAAATATTTATCTGGTATCTTAATGTTAAATTCTATCTTAGGAATGGATATCTTTGTTTGATGTTTTTTCTGCTTACTTGTCATTACACTTTTGGTTGGATAAGTATTAGATTGAGACCGATTTAACTCTTTGGTTTCATACACTTTCTTTAACTTTCCTTTATCATAAAATTCAATTCTTATAGGGAAAAAGAATTTTTTATCAATCCATAATACATTCTTATCAAATGTCCTCTCTGACGGCGGAACACCCTCCAGCACCCATGTATCACTATCTTCAATATGTTCTTCCCGCAATATTTTATATTTATATTGTTCATTGCTCTCTCGATCAAAATCAGAAAAAGCATAATCAGTTCCCATAAAAGAATCATTTTTCTTCTCTGCCACAATACGCCTTATAGAACGAGTCGCAGGAAGATAGATCCACTGATCGGTTTTTCCATTTTTTCTTTCAATAGAAAGAAATCTTATATTTCGAACTGAAGCCGGTTTGTGAAATACAAGTAAGACTTTTGCCCTATCGTCTGACCCCTTCGCCAAATATAACTCTACAGTATAGCTATATGTTATCGAACGATCAAGCACTGAAACAACTACCAACGCATGTACACTCTCAGGACGATATTGCGATCTTACTTTGTCCATAATTTCTAGTACATTTTGTCCATACACTAAACTGGTAATAAATAAGACATATCCCATCATAACGATACGTACCAATAATTTCATTTCTTCTTCTCCTTTATGCGAAAAATGTTTTTATGGGAAACCATACCCAATAATACAGGCAATAAGGTAACACTAGCTCCTCCCGCCACCAATGTGTTCAAAGCAACAAGCAGACCAAGATTCCGCAAAGGTAGAAACTGTGAAAAAACCAACACCAAGAAACCGCCTGCAACAGAGAAAGCATTAAAAAATATCGCTCCTCCCGTACGCTGAAAGACAGTTAATTCAATTATTCTTTGTGTCTTATGTAAAGCACAGGTTCTCCGATACGTTGCTAAATAGTGAATAGCATAATCAATACCTATGCCAATCGCACACGAAGCAACCATGGCAGTGCTGATATCTAATGGAATTCCCATCCATCCAATAATCGAAAAATTATTCAAGAGAGCTAGTAATACAGGTACCGAACCCAAAAGACCTACAAGCAGCGAACGGAAAAATATCCATAAGATAATAACAACTGCAGAAAGCGACACCACGATGCTAATAATCTGCGATCCCAGAATAATTTCTGTTATCCGCTGCTCAACAAAGGCTGTACCACTTACTTCCACTTTATAACTTGCGGGAAACTTATTTGCAGCAAACTTCTCTATGTCATCCTTTATGGCCTTCATAATATGTGAATTCGTGTAAGCCATTTGGACTATCATACGGGCAGATCGAGGGGAAAAATCATTATCTATCCAGGCACTCATGTTTCCTGCAAATAAAAACAGGTATTGAGCAATAAGATCCTGAAGCTTGCTTACATCCTTTACCTTATATTTTTGAGGATCTTGAGGAATCTCATAGTATTGTTGCGTGCTTTGTACGCCTGTAGTACGTAACAATTCCTGAACAATTTCTGCCACATCATTAGTGCCCATGTCGCGCAACATAGCAAGAAACTCTCTTGTTATGTTCTCATTCCGTTGCAAGTTTAGCTTACTCTTTATTGTAGCTTGGCCAGAAGGCTCTATTATACGTGATTCTTTTACACGTGGTTTATCCTCTTCAAAAAAACTAGCCAAGTCATCCTCTTCTGCTCCGCTTCTTTGATCTCCTTCTATCTCTGCCGTCTCATACGATGAAAATGTAGAAGTTTGAACTACTTGATTAATACGCTTGATGATATCGGTAAAAGAATGAACTGCCGAAATATTTTTATACTGAGAACGTAAATGCTTCTTTAATTCATCCATCGCAATCAGTATTTCTATATTAATCAGATCGCCTGGTTTTTCTCCAACAACATTGATGTTAAAATTCTTTATTCCTTGAAACTCTTTTGAAAAGAATACATCTGATTGAGCAACATCGGAATCAGAAGGAAAATAATCTATCACATTATTATCTACTACTACTTTTCTCATACCCAATATTGCAAAGAAAATAAAAATCACCGTAACTGTGAGAATGAGAAACCGTTCTTGCAACAACAGCCGATATAAATTTGTAAAGAAAGAAGAAAACCACTGCTGTTGTCCGGTCAAACGAATACGATTTGATATCAAGGATTTATTGTATGTCCGTTCTTTCCTACGATCTATTAATAATTGAATCCCAGGCACGAGCAAGAACAACACAAGCACAGAAAAAAGCACCCCTATTGCAACAAAAGCGCCAAAGTCTCTTACTGGACGAAGTATGGTAATACCAAGAGAAGAAAACCCAATAAATGTAGTCAGTGCAGCTAACATGACAGGGAATCCAACCGTACGAACAGTCTCAAAGATTGTATCTTGATAAGATAATCGTTCTTGTTTCTTTTGATAATATATATAAACATAATGAATGCCATACGCACTTCCCACTGCGACAAGTACAACAGGGATAACCGAACCCAATAGTGTAAGAGGCCGAGAAAAAACAGACATGAGCCCCAATGTCCATATTATAGCAATAGCCACGGTGAGTAGAGGAAAAACAATTCCTGCGGCAGTTCGGAAGAACAATGCAAGAATGACAACCATGACAATAACAACCAAAGGGAGCAATAAAAAGGCATCATGCATCATATTTCTCCCGATAATGATGTTTATAATTGGCTCTCCTGTTACATACACTGTCGTATCATTAGTATTTTGCAATGGTCCAATAAGTGTAAGAATATTATCATACAACAGCTCACGTTCGCTCGCACTAAGTGATTCTTTGACTGTTACAAAAATCTGCGCTGACTTTTGCGAGGCCGAAATGAAAATACCATTAGTAAAATCCCACTCGCGAAGCAACTGTAGCCGCTTTTTTATTTCGTCTGATGCCTGAGGAATGTCGTCAAACACTGCACGTACATTTAATTGTCCCTTGTCTACCGAGAAAACCACCATGTTGGTAAGTGAAAGCACTTCTTCTACAGATGGAATCTGTTCCAACTCTCGGGTTAGTTTTGCAATTTGACTCAGCATTTCTGCCTCAGTAATGGTAGTATACTTTCGGCCAATGCCTATTAAAATAACTCCTCTATTTCCATAGGTCTTGTTCAATACTTCATATTGTTGATACGCTTTTTCATGTTGGGGAATAAATGATTTCACATCATTATCAATAACAATAAAAAGTATATACACAGAAAAGAATATGGAGAGCAATAAAACAAAAACAACCAAGAGTAATGGGTGCTGATATAGTCTTCTTAAAAAATGATATATAGCCTTTCTCCTTCTTCACTCTCTATTTGAGCGAAAACCATCTTATGGATGCATCTTTACGATCCACCGCAATTAGTCCCGCTACTATAGTAACATCTTCTTCAATGTCTAGCAATTTCTTATTAGTAGTAATTCTTATTGCTGAGATGTTTGTCGCCCAGATATATATTGGTTCTGTAATTTCCCAATCATATGTATTGTTATTTCGAGCTAATGTCTCGAGAATTTCACTCTTATATTTCACACGAATATAACAAGGATTTGTAAACACGAGTTTTATTTTTATGGGAGAAAATGTTTCAAGGTATGGATGTTCAGCTACTCTAGAAAGATTCTCTACAAGTATTGGCTTCTCCAAAGCCTTACTCACACGCATGACAGTCTGATCTTTTATAATGTCTCGCACCGAAATCAATAAGTCATCTTTTTTATCTTTATTTACATCAACAGATGCATTATTTCCTTTTTTAATACTCAACTCCTGATTATCCACTATGATATGTACTGTATCCTTTTCAAGTGATTTAATAATCAATCGGTACTTTTCTTTTTGTATTGCAACATACAGCTGTTCGCCTTTTTTAAAAACCCGCTCTACAAATTCCATATTAGAAAGAATAGTAGACACCTCAGTCATATTTGCAGAATTCATTCTCTTTGTATTTTGTTTCTTCGTGCGTAGCGGTTTTTTTGTACTTTGCATACCTTTTTTCCCCGGTTTAGTACCAGTAGATACATGTACTTCTGCTACTCTCGCTGTAGGTCCAGATGTGTCCTCACTATGAAACAGCGGAATATATCTAAAAACCCCCACCCCCAGTAATACTAACAATAAACCTACACCAATCCACACATACCAACGTTTAGAAGGACGATGAAGTAATTCTTCAATAGGTGCAGGTTGATTCTGCATTACTGTACGTCGATAATGTGTAATGATTTTCCCCTCGTTAACATTTAAATACGCAGCATAGATGCGAAGAAAACCTATAGTGTAAGCCTCGCTGGGAAAAGATGAGAAATCTTCCGCTTCTAAAGCTTCAAGATGATGTTTCGATATCAACGTTTCTTGAGCTGCTGTTTGAATAGTAATTCCTTTTTCTAAGCGCCGTGTACGCAGTATTTCGCCTAGTGACTGCATACTTAGTTTTTCTCCTGATACAAGAAAGCATCAAAAACATTTGCGCTTCCTGGTGGTTCATAGTCAAACAGTGTCAGTGGAATATTCTGATTTGTTTTCATATTGTAGAGATCCATTGTTAGTTTTTGATAAGTCGCTGTAATACCAACTATCCTTCGTATATACTTCGTATCGGGATTTACAAAAATCTGTAATTCTCTGAATCCTTCACTCTGCGATTTCCAGACTAAGCGAAATGCAATAACAAGTTCTTGGGAATCACCATTATTAAAGGGACCGGGATTTGGCCCAGAAAGATAAGCAATACTATATTTTTGCTTAAGTAGTTTCAATCCTTCTGCTCCTATACCTTGGGTAAGAATTTTTCCTTTAAGTTCATCCGATAATACCACATTATACCGGGGAATATATACAAGTAGTTTTTTCCCATCATATGCAATAACCTGATTTTTAGGCATGGAGAAATTAATGCGCACCTTGTCGGGAGCATAAAAAAAGAGTTCTCCTTTCATAGTAATTTCATCCTGAGTAATAATTACCTTGGCTGTATAGTCGTGAAATTGCTCATACCGCTTGGAAATCTCAGAAAATCTCTCCACTGCGGTAAGAATAGCCTGTGCACAAACCATATGGGCGCTTATAAAGAATGCCATACATGCTAGTATCATTATTCGAATAATGCTCATAAACTGATACTATGGACTCTCTTCCATTTTGTCAAACAAAGCTTCATGGCAAGCCTCTGGAAACTTCTTCTCCTACCCTTGTTCCTACCACTCGTAATGAATTGACTACAGTACTAGAAGAGTTTTTACCACTACTTCGTTGCCTTCTATTTACAGTAAACAGTACAGTTTCTGTCTTAATATCCAATACCTGTACATTTGATCGAACATCTATCGCATAACCCTTTTCCATTTCTTCAAATTTCACAATTGTGGTAGTCCCAAACAGTAAACGATCTACTGATTCTCCATACTTTTTTCTCACTAGATCAATAACTTCCCCTTTGCTCAGCAAAGTAGGAATATTCACATGGATAACTGAAAATCCTTCCTGTTGTAATTTTGTAACTATACCTTTTGAAGAATTAGATTCCTCAATGATGCTCCCAGCAACATCCACATCTGTAACCGCAACGGCAATCGGATTATTTTTTGCATCAGAATCTATAGCAATGGAGGCTATTACGATTTTTTGGTGTAAAAATCTTTCTACGGGATATCTGACTTCTTTCACTACAGGTATACTACTAAGTCTTTCCCCCATCAATGTTTCAAAAGAGAACGAAAGCTGTATTACTTGCGTTCCAGTCGATACAGGTGTAATAGGCAACACAGAAATAACACCATGTTGATCGCTTATTTTATTAGAAATATGTTTTATGTACTGTCCGTTAGGCAATTGATAGCGTTGGACTACCATAATGGGGACAGAAGACATATTCTTTCCGCGAAAGCGTACGAAAAACCGAGCATTATTTCGAAAATCTTGTTTCACTTTACCTTCTCTTGGAATATATAATTTCCCTATACTAATATTCTCAAGAATTGATAACGCTTCTGATATATTCCTCGCTGCAATTAATTTGTAATTGTCTACTTTCTTTACGTATGCCATTGAGGCCGCTAAAACATGAAAACGTGCTGATTCAACATATCGCTGTGAACGATAAAGAATCCAAGAATACTCCTCCAGGAACCGCGGTGCTTCATTGCCTTGCTTTTTACCAAACTTTAGTTCCGTATCATCAAAGAAAATACTACGCTCAGATACGCAAGAGAAGGAAATAACCGCTAACAGCATAACCATTGCAAGCAGTGTATGTATACGTATACTCCGCATATTACATAGTAGCAATTATTGTTCTTTTTTGATAGCTTCTTAGTTATAGAAATTTTAATAAAAATATTATGAGAAATGTCCGAATCATCTTGCACTCAGCACATTTTAAATCGAATGTTGATTTTATTAAAACCTATTACCCCCATACACCCCATCTTTGCATGGCCATAAAATCAAATGCATATGGACACGGCATAACAGAAATTGTACATCTTGCTTTAGAAAATAACATCTCTTCATTTTGTGTGGCTAATACTGAAGAAGCAGTACAATTACGCGAGTGTGGTATTATAGGAAATATCTACCTTTTTAGTATTCCAGATCAGAAAGATATTTCCACGTTGGTAGAACATAGTATTGTATTAATGATCTCTGATAAAAACTACCTTCACCAAATTTATTCTCACGCAGAACAACAACAAAAAATACATCCCGTGCATATCCAAGTGGATACTGGTATGGGGAGATTAGGATGTCAACCTCAAAAGGTGTTATCGTTACACTCCTATATTCAAAAAAACCCTTACCTAAGATACAGTGGGATTGCTACACATTTAAGCTCTGCCGATATGGACCCTGAATTTACTCAAACCCAGTTGCAAGCATTTCACCACATACTCTCTCTCCTTAAGCAAAACCAGGCCAACCTCCAGTGTGTGCATGCAGCAAATAGCGCCGCTTTTTTCCGTTTCCCTCAATCTGTATTTGATATGGTAAGGATAGGTATCGCTATATATGGATATCCCCCCTATTCCGATGATATATTCTCAATACTCAAACCAGTAATGGAATTGCAGTCATATATCGTATATATCAAAAGAGTCCCTGCTCACACACCTATCTCATATCAGCATACGTACCAGACAACACAGATCAGCAATATTGCTACTATTGCAATAGGATATGGACATGGGTTAAGTCGTTCGCTTTCAAATAGAGGAACTGTACTCATTCAAGGAAAACAATATCCTATTATAGGTAATATCTGTATGGATCATCTGATGGTTAATCTAGGAAGAGATTTCTTTAAACCGTTTACTCCTGTAAGCATTTTTGGACCTGACAAGCAAGGAATAAGTGCGCAAGATATTGCAAAAAAGATCGGAACAATTCCCTATGAAGTTCTGTGTGCCCCTTCTCCGCTTATTGCTCGCAAAATAATTTAAACTATATTCTCAACAAGTTTCATATCTTTGTCCACAAGGAAACAAAATGTACTAGAGTTTGTACTGCTTTAACCATACTTGATACCGCAAGCCATTCACTAGGTCCATGAAAATCAACCCCCCCTGTAAAAAGATTGACTGCGGGAATTCCCAATTCTGCAAGTAGAGCACCATCTGTACCACCACGAATGCTCCGCACATGCGCTTGCATCCCTGCCTTTTGCACTGCCACTAATAATGTAGGCAATAAAGAGGGGTGGTTTTCAATTGTTTTTCTCATATTTAAATATTGTTTCTTACTCCGCACTCGCACTGTACCTGGAGCATAAACTGCAGCAACAGCTTTTGCTATTTCTTTAAGTACAGCAATTCGGCGATGTACGATATCTATATCATAGTCACGCACCAACATGTGCAATTGTGCTGTTTCCATTCCTCCTTGTATATGTGTTGAACAATAAAACCCATCTCTTCCTTCTGTTGCCTCTGGACTTTCTTTTTGAGGTAATTGATCAAGAAATGCAGATGCCATAGAAATAGCATTTACCATTCGGTTCTTCGCGGTTCCTGGATGTACTGCTACACCTTTAAAAAATACTGTCACAAAAAATGCATTAAAACATTCAGTCTCAATCAGTCCCTCTCCATATCCATCAACAGTAATACCACATTGTGCATGCATTAACGAGAGTGGAATGCTTTGGATACCTCGGCCTATTTCTTCATCAAAATTAAATACTACTTCGATTTCGCCATGCTCAAGCATAGGATTTTCTTGAAGATACTGAAGAAATGTCATTATTTCTGCTACCCCTGCCTTGTCGTCAGCCCCCAATAAAGTAGTTCCATCAGCAGTAATAATCGTATCTCCAATATGCTCTTTTAGTAATGGTTGCACATCAGGATCAAGAATAACATTGTTTTTTAATCGTATTACTTTTCCATCATATGATGACCACACTTGGGGTTGTACATTATATCCACTACAGTCAGGTGAAGTATCAAGATGCGCAAACAATGCAATTGGGAGAATCTTTTTCTTTTTTATATTGGAAGGAACTCGAAATAAAATACTCCCATGTGGTGTCTTTACAATTTCTCCTGATATATTACTCAGTTCAAGAACAATAGCATCCGCTAAAAGTTTTTGCCCCTTAGTAGTAGGTATAGTATGATTTGTGATATTTGAGGTTGTATGAAATCTCGCATATCGTACAAAATGATCCCTCACACGATCAGTTATTTTGTTTTCATGCATATGTTATGCTACATTGAGTGAAACATATCAGTCAATCTATAATGTAAAATATGATGTATAAAGATTGCTACCAACTACCACCCCACCAACAGAAATTATTGCAATTATGTTTTGGGAACCTTTCCGATAGAATATCAGAATATACTATTAGTAACTATATATTATACCACCAACATTATCAGTTTTCTTTACAACAAGCATCATCACACACTCCTTTAATAATCTACGGCCAGGAAAATGGAAAAACATTTGCAATGCTCCCTGAGATTATTCCTGATACAACAATACTGGATAAGTTATTCAAAACAATCGATTATATTAAGGCCATTCCAGAACGATTAATAACCACACATCAAAATTTTTTTCTCCAGCATGGTTACCGCATTATTGCTGATAGAGACCATTTTGATTATCTATATAGTAGAGAAGATCTTGCATTCCTAAAAGGGAGAAAATATCATAAAAAAAGAAATCTTGTTCATCAGTTTGAAAAGAAATACCACTATCAAATAAATCAATTGAGTAATGTCAATATTGCAGCAGCTTGGTACATACTCCACCAATGGCAAGAAAGACATAACAATGATACAGACTTTCAGACTGCTCAATGCGCCCTTTTGAATAAAAATGCATTAAATTTAAGCGGAATACTTATATTCGTCAATAACAAACCTGCAGCTTACTCATTAGGAGAGATCATGCCCACCACTGATACCTATCTCGTACATTCAGAAAAAGCACTTGTGGAATATCAGGGTATATATCAATTCCTTAATATGATGAGCGCACGCATGCTTGCTCCTTCCTGTATATATATAAACAGAGAACAGGATCTCGGAATTGCAGGACTCCGTCAAGCAAAAATGTCGTATCGTCCTTTATCTTTCATAAAAAAATATCGTCTTACTTATGACTGAAAGCACCTCGGATTACAAGAGTTTTCTGCATCTTAATAAAATACCCGTCAACTATACCAAGGTATTCAGCAAAGAAGAACTGTACAGACATTATACAATATTTAAAAAAATATGTCCCTCACATCCATTTGAAATAACACTACATATGTCAAAAAAACGATGGGAGATGTTGTATATAGGGTATGATATTGTAGGCCTTTTTTCTTTCATGACAGGCCTCTTGGCTATGCAAGAATATATTATCCTTCATGGTCACACATTTAGTTTTAAGATTCATCACCAGGAGTTCTCCACAGGATCTTATATTGCGCTCTTAAGCTTTAGTGGAACTAAAGTACACCCTTTCCCTGCTGACGCAGAAGCTCAATTCTTATCGCTTATACATTATACATTCACAAAGAAATACGGAAGATTACGTACCAGAGAAGAAATAAGAGAGCAAATTATGAACCAATTAGCCTTGCATATCGGTAAAAAAACCACAAAGCGCAAACCTATTCTAGAAAAAATTCATATCAACATACAGCAAACCAACGACCCTTATACAACTATACAAGTACAATCGACTGATAGTGAATTTTTCCTCTATTGTTTTTCTCATGCATTATATTTACTCCAATGTGCGATCCATCGTGTATCCATTCAAACAGAGAAACAAAAAATCAATGATATATTCTGGATAACTGATAGGCAAGGGAGAAAAATAGTCAAAGCAACATTGTTAAAACAGATTCATTTTGCCGCAATTCTCATGAAACAACTCACTACCTTCATTCAAGCAGCCCCCGACCCCATGCATGCACTACAACGATTTAGTCATATCATAGCAGATTTTGCACAGAATAACTCTCTCCATATCTTATGGGATTTTAAGAACAAAAAGGATCTTGTATTTCTTTTAGGAACTAGTGATTTTTTATGGGAAAACTTTATTCGCATGAATTACGAACATCTTCAAATCCTATTTCATAAAGAAAAAAAACTGCTCAGTAGCAATCCCCATGAGTTAAGTAAAAGATTACATAACCAATTATCTACTGTTGCAAATTATAAAGAAAAGAAAAAAATCATTAATCAATTTAAAAATCATGAAACCTATTTAATTGATATCGATCATATTTTACAAAAAGAATTCGACTTCTTCTTTCTTAGCAAACGGCTCACTTTCCTGGCAGAATTAATTATTCAAACCATGGCACAGCTAACATGGAAAGAAATCACTCAAAAGCATGGAACCCCTCTTACTACAGGGGGACTCACCGTACGTTGGACAATATTTGGATTGGGAAAGATGGGAGGAGCAGATCTTGGGTATGCTTCGGATATCGAATTACTCTTAGTTTATAGTGACTTGGGATATACTAATGGGAGCAATTCAGTATCAAATAAGTATTTTTTCGAACAATTTTTTCAGTTGCTTACCACTTCTATCACTGCGAAACAAAAGGGTGTATTTCAAATAGACTTGCGATTACGACCATATGGTGAATACGGACCTATTGCTGTGAGATTAGAAAACTTCATTCGTTACTATGGCAGGGAAGGCAATGCACATAGCATAGAAAAACTTGCATTAACACGCTTGAGGCCAATAGCAGGAAATCGAACCTTCGGAAAACGTGTACTGAGTATACGAGATCACCTTATCTACCACGAAAACAACATATCTCTGCATGAAATACGTAATTTACGATTGATACAGATTAAGCAAAATCAGGCTATCACAAGAAAGAATGCAAAATTTAGTCCTGGTGGATTAGTGGATATTGAATATAATGTACAAATACTACAGATCATCTACGGAAGAGAAAGAAAGGAATTACGTACTCCCCGTGTACACCTTGCATTAAAAAGAATGGAAAACATAAACACGATAGATCGTCGAGAAATAAAAACGCTTTTTAACACATATCGTTTCCTACGCTCATTAATTAACGCACTTCGCGTACATCGTGGCAACCCTCAAGATCTTTTTTTACCGAGAAAAGATACAGAAGAATTTAATTATCTCGCAAGACAACTTCGTTATAAAAACCGTAAAGCACTATCAGCAGCCGATAAATTATACATAACATTTGAAACAGCTACCGCAACTGTACGAACATTTATTGAACGACATTTAAAAATGCCAACTATTCCTGGAAAAATTGGCGGGACTGTAGTCGACCTTTTGCTAAACAATACTCCTTCCGAATACCAAGTATCTATTATCTTAAAAAATTTCACCTCTCCTCAAAAGGCATATGGGCATTTGCGTACACTAGCAGGATCAGGAATGCAGCGGAAACAATTTATTCCCCTGATTATTCTTGCATGGGACACAATAGACAAGACAATAGATAAGGATTTAGCATTAAAAAATTGGACATCATTTGTAAAAAACGTTAAGGATATATCGTCTTTCTATTCCCATCTTCTTTCTCACCCTCATACACTTGATATTTTTCTTACTATCCTCTCTGGAAGTCCTTTTCTTTCCTATGTTCTTTGTCAGAACCCAGAATTTCTCGATTGGCTAAGCCGCCCCGATCGTCTCACACAGGAGAGAAAACAAAAAGATATTGAGAAAGAACTTATAAAAATATTAAGCAACTCCCATATAAAAGATCTTTCAGCTACAATAGGAAAAATACGCAAAAGAGAGTTGCTAAGAATTTCTATTCGCGATATCTGTCTAAAAAAAGATTTGGCTATGATTACGCGAGAAATAAGCAGCGTGGCAAGGGCAGTAATTTCTAGTACATTAAAAAATATTATTTGCTCCATGAACATTTCTTGGCAAGATTATGCACATAGATTGTGTATTCTTGCATTTGGAAAATTAGGTGGTAATGAACTTAACTACAGCTCCGACATTGATCTTCTGGGCGCATATAGACCCCATACCACAAACCGAGATGAATTAGAGGAAGAATCATTCTCTCTTATATTCCAGACACTCATTCAAACCCTTACACGTTTCACTCACCAAGGACGCGCTTACAGAGTGGATATCCGATTACGCCCCTACGGACACTCGGGAAAAATTATTAACACCACGCACAAACTGCTAGCCTATTATCAAGAAAGTGCTGACGTATGGGAATTGCAAGCAGCATTAAAACTTTCTCCGGTTGCAGGAAATACACAGATGGGAAACAGTCTTGTAAAAAAAATAAGAAAAATTATCTTCCAAAGAATAAAATCACTAGGAACTGCTTCTATAGTTACAGAAATACAAAAAATAAGAAATTATGCCATCGCATTCTATCGTAAACCTGATACAATAGATATAAAAAATGGTACTGGCGGTATACGTGATATCGAATTTCTTGTACAGATATTACAGTTAGCATATGGCAATCAATGCCAACATATTGTTACAGAAAATACACTACAAGCCCTCTCCGTATTATCGACTGCTTCGCTTCTCTCTTTCCACCATGCACATACGCTTACTCACCATTATATACTCCTTCGACACATTGAACATGCATTGCAGGTATATGAAGACAAACAATTATTTACTCTTCCCCGTAACTCAGATCACCGATCAAGAATAGGGAAGATTGTCATGGGGCATCATATGCAGATAACAACATTTGATCAGACAGTACACGATCACATGCAAAGAGTACATACCCTTTATACCCATATTCTGGGAGAAATAATTCGCCGCACTCAAGACTATCAGACATCGTAATATAATTCATATTCAAGCGGAGTAACCTGTAACTGTAAAGGTAAAACTTCTTCTTTTCTTTTATACTCTATATAAGCTTCTAAAAAACTCTCTTCAAACACGTTACCCGCAGTAATAAAAGAAGTATCTTTTTGCAACTCATCCAATGCCTCACCCAAACTCTCGCATGTTGAAACAATATCTTCAGATTCCTGTGCAGGTAAATCATAAATGTTCTTGTCCATCGGAATTCCTGGTTCAATCTTATTCTTAATGCCGTCTAACATTGCCATAAGCATCACAGAAAAACTCAAGTATGGACATCCCGATGAATCTCCGCATCGAAACTCTATTCTTCGACTCTTATCTCTTGCCACATAGGGAATACGGATTGCAGCTGACCGATTTGTCGCACTATATGCCAGTTTAACAGGAGCCTCATAACCAGGAACCAAACGACGATAACTATTACCAGTAGGATTACTAAATACCTGTATTGCACGGCCATGCGCAAGTAAACCTCCAATAGCATATACTGCTGTGGGAGATAGACTAGCATACTCTTCTCCTGTGAAAATATTACTGCCGCCCTTCCACAGTGACATGTGAACATGCATTCCACTGCCATTATCAGATGCAATAGGCTTGGGCATAAATGTGGCAGATTTTCCAAATTGATATGCGGTATTCTTAACCGCATACTTGTATTTGTGTACATTATCCCCCGCAGTGATAATATCTCCATAACGTATTCCTATTTCATTTTGTGCAGTCCCCACCTCATGATGATGAAGTTCCGCTTCCAATCCCATCACCTGCATATTAGCAATTATTTCGCTGCGTAGATCCATAAGAGTATCTTTGGGACTAGCTGGAAAATAGCCCATTTTATGTCGTATTTTATGCCCAAGACTTGTCTCGCTATCTGACATCCACGGCCCTTCTACTGTATCAATCTCAAAAAATGATGCATTCGCTTGAGTACTATATTGTACAGAATCAAATATAAAAAACTCGGGTTCGGGACCAAAGTATGCTTCATCTGCTATAGCCAACGAACACATGTACTCCACTGCCTTTCTTGCTATATTACGTGGCGCCCGATCATATAAATCTCTAGTAGTAGGATCGGAAATATTACCAAATAATACCAGTGTTTTTCTTCTTCTAAATGGATCAATGAAGGCTGAAGAAAAATCAGGAAAGAAAACCATATCCGATTTATCAATACTTCTCCATGCTCGTATAGAGGAACCATCAAAAGGTATCCCTTCTGCCTCCCACGTTGTTACATTCATGTTTTTAGCCATGAATGTAATATGATTGAGTGTGCCAAACATATCTCCAAACTGAAGATCTACAAATTCAATTTCCTCATCATGGATAAGGCGCTGCAAATCTGAACTATCCAAACAAATCTCCTTTAAGCACGAATTATGCCCAATTAAGTACACCTTATAATAATCAGGACAATTTACGCAAGCTTTTCTCCTTTACCTATAAATAAAACCGCGTATCCTTTTGTCGAATATGTGCAGAAAGTTCCACATATCTTTTTAAGGGACTCATATCTATTTTTGGATACAACACTTCTTCCACTTGGAAAAAACCAACAGACTCACTCATTTCTATATCGATATGTATGGGTTTTCTCTTACCTTCTCGTATATTGACTCGTTCTACAGCAGAAGATGAATATTTATGAATGTCACCAGGACGAGAAGGAGAATTAAGCAACATAGGAATACGAGCCCTTCCCTTTTCCATATCACATCCATCAGCTATTAATATAATACCTGCCTCAAGAGAATGTATTCGTACTGTTCCCATATGCCCAATAATACATTCTTGCATCATTGATCTAACAATAGTCGCTTTTGCAATATCATCTTCAAAATGGGAATGTAATAATCGTGTAAGTATTGGCGCTCCCATCCACGCACCATAATGTTCGTGAGAATCACGAGTAATGGTCATACCAATATCATGTAGCATTCCCGATGCTACTAGTACAAGCAAACTATCTTCAAAATTTCCAATATGTTCTTCTTCCATATTCAGAGAAATATGCGCCTTTTTAAGCAGAGTTGCCATCCGTAACGCATTCAATACAACCTGACGCATATGCACGGGACCATGATCGTTAAATCCTAGTCTTCGTATAGATACATTATTCGCATACTCTTGCAAAGCACCTACTTCTTTGTCATTTAATATCTTTTTGGTAATCCTTTGCAGAGACGAAGGAATAAGTTCATAAATTAGCTTTTCCAAAAGCAATTCTTTTTGTGATTTTACTGACATATTGATCTATCACCATAATATCTATCGAACAAGAAAAAAGAAACACTGTAAACAAGTATAAAGGCATTTGGCAATGCTTGCACGATTTTTTTTATAGCATTACACTCGAAGGTATGAGTATATCCAAGATTACCTCACTCTCTATGATATCCCGATTTCTCAAAGGGATGGTAATTGGAGTAGCTAACCTTGTTCCTGGTATTAGTGGAAGTACTATTGCATATATTTTTCATGTGTACTTTTCGTCTCTAGAAGCTTTTTATACACTTGTAGCACGAAAGACTAAAAAAACTACTGCTCTTATATACCTTTTTCCTATTGTTGCAGGAGTTATATGTAGCCTTTTACTATTTTCAAAATTATTTCACTACCTCTTTCTCAGACATGTATTCCCAATCTCTTGGCTTTTTCTTGGCATCATCATTGGAAGTATTCCATTTACTTTTCACCAAACTGTACACCAAAAATGTGGGCGTCGTGAACTAGTTGTATTTATCTTTTGTTTAACAACCCCCTTATTGTTATTTTTGCTCCCCTCTTTCTCTACTGATACTATCTCGCTCATATGGATTGCCTTATCCGCATTTGCTGCAACAATTGCAATGGCTGTTCCTGGACTAAGTGGATCTTTTATATTGGTGGTATTAGGAACATATCAATCATTTATACAAGCATTGGCAACCTTTCACGTGCCAACACTTAGTATCTTTATTATCGGTGCGTTGAGTGGAGCATTTGCATTTATCAAGATATTCCGCCTCCTATTTCGCTTATTTCCGACTCTTGTATCATGGGGAATTATGGGATTCGTTTTCGCCTCTCCTGCTCTTGTTTTTTTTCATACAGAAAACTCATACACACTAGTATCTCGCATTATCACACTTGTTATAGGAATAAGTATTTCTATCATATTTACTGTATATTACAAATATTATGGAACGACTCACACAGAAGCAATTAAATAACTCAAAAAAATTGAGCCTTATTAGTGCAGGAAGCTTTAGTATCTGGTTCCTCACATGCACGCCACAACCGCTTTATAATATTTTCATTGCAAACTATTTAACTGATTCTCCTGCTACATTAGGCATTTTGGTTTCAGCGCTTTATATCACTTCTGTATTTCAAATCTTCTCAGTTTTTATCACTCGGGTTGTGTCAAATCAAAAATGGTTATGGATCACTACTAGTATTATCCAACGATTATTAACTCTTGTACTAGCAATCGTAGCATTTATGGCTAAAAACGCCGCATTACGTGACGAACTTTACGCAATACTTTTGGTTTCTCTTACACTAGGATGGATTATAGCACAGTTAGGTAATTCTTGTTGGTGGTCATGGATGGCACGGATTATTCCTGAGAAACAACAGGGAAGTTTTTTTGCAAACCGATCATATATATCTGCTATTGTAAATGCCATATGGTTTCTCTCTACATCCTTTATTCTTGATGTATACAAAGATGAGAGAGTATATACGGTATATGGAATCATTTTTCTTATTGGTGGCATCGCAGGACTCTTAACCAGTGTGCTTCACATATTTATTCCTGATATCAACGTCAAGAAACCAGCAAGTCCCTATCCCTTAAAAGGGATAACGTCTTGTCTACGTGATCGAAATTACCTCACATTCCTTGCTGGCATTTTCTGTCTAATGATGGCGATTAACATTGTCAGTCCCTTTATTGCCCCTTACTTAACATCTACCGCATACTTGAATATTCCTAAAAAATGGATCGGCATCCAGTTTGGGGTACGACAAATATTATGGATTATTACTATGCCTCTTTGGGGCATAAGCATGGATCGATTTGGAAAAAAACCTGTTGTATTAGCTGGAACTTTCTTTTTTCTCAGCTGGTTTGCATACCTATTCATTAATCATAATAATTATTACTTAATTCTTATTATAACTGGTATCATCAATGGAGTATTTGGGCCTCCTTTATTAGATGGTATTGCTCCTTTTATGTTATCCATAGCTCCTCATGATAAGAAATTGGAGTATTCTTCTTTGTTTTGGGGAACTTTTGGAGTGTCAACTGCATTAGGATCTCTTCTGGGGGGAGTATTGTTTTCCTTTACACAAAAACACTCTTTATCATTATTCAATATCCAAATCGAAGGTCTTTCTATTCTTATTTTGACATCTCTTTTCTTTTTAGCTTTTGCGATATTCTTTCTCTTTGCAATAAAAGAGAAAAAGAGCAAATCTGTTGCCTATCTTTTTTCTCGTATAAGCAATCCAGGAGCCTTTCGAACATACATGAACATCGGTACTATGAGAAAACCCTCTTCATCAGAAAAAGTCGCAAAAACCCTACGCGCACTTGAAAATGCGTATACAAGTGAGATAGTAATAGAAGATGTCATAGAACGACTCAATGATCCCGATCCAATTGTCAGAGAAGAAGCAATTCGTGTATTAGGCAGAACCCAAGCACAACAAGCAGTTTCTTTGTTGCTGAGTGAAGCACGTAATAAAGAATCTTTTTTGCGGGTAGACGCAATAAAATCATTAGGTAAGATAGGAGATACGCGGGCATGTGAAGATTTACAACGCATGGCAGCCACAAAAAGTGAGTATCCTAGTTTACGCATTGCATCACTCCATGCACTGGCCGATATTGGTTGTCAGAAGTCACTTGTTATCATTATTTCCGTGCTTACTCATACGAATAATCAGCGAATACGCACAAGTGCGGCAATAGCTGGTACAAAATTACATAATTATACTGCAGCAAGAGAACTTATATTATTATTGCAAGATAAAAAACATCAACCAAATATAAACGAGATAGGAACACATCTTGGCGGACTCATTGGACCGTATAAATCATTCTATGCTCTTTTAGCGGGAAATCTAGAACAAAGAACAGAACACGTACATAGATTAGTAAACTTAGTAAAACGAAATATTCTTCTTTGGATAGGAAAAAGCAAAGAAACTACAGACAAAAAGAAAGCATATCAAAAACCCTATGATTCTCTCATCAAGACTATCTTTACCGCATTGGAAAGCTCCAATCACCCTTCCCTGTTTACTTCCAGCTGCCATCTATATCATGCTTGCAAGAAACTATCTGCTTTCCAAACAAAAAGCCAAGCAATCATAACAACTACTCGATTTATTCAGTGGGTAATTAAAACAGTACCAGAAAAGCCATATGCAAGCGACTATTCACTTTTTGTGTTGGCTTTACTGGTTTTATACACCCTAAAAACAATACAGGAATAATCACAGGATAACATGTTCACATAAAACAGTATTATCAAATTATAAATGATCAGCTTCCCAACAAGCTACTTTCCTGTTATTATTTGCGGAAAACAAGGGAGGATATTCCTTTCTGCAACGCTCTGTTGCAAGAGGACACCGCGGATGAAAATAACACCCTGTGGGCAGATGAACAGGTGATGGTACATCACCCATTACCATAAAAGATCTTTTTTTGCGAAACGATAAATCCACACCAGGAGATGCCTCCAGCAAAGCCCGACTGTAAGGATGTAACGCCTGTTTCATCAATTCCTGTTTGGGAGCAGATTCTACCACACGCCCAAGATACATAACTAAGACATGATTTGCAATAAACTCTACCACGGATAGATCATGCGATATAAAGAAAATAGCAAATCCGTATTGATCTCTTAGATCCAAAAGAAGATTTAATATCTGTGCTTGAATAGAAACATCTAGCGCACTGACTGCTTCATCACATATAACAAACTCAGGATGAAGTACCAATGCACGTGCAATACCGATGCGTTGTCTTTGCCCCCCTGAAAACTGGTGAGGATACCGATGCATATATGCTGGATTAATTCCCACTTCATTCAAAACCTCCTGCACACGTTGTTTTCGATCTTGAACACTTGCCCAATTATGGATACGAAGAGGTTGGCCTATAATAGCTTCCACATTTTTACGAGGATTTAATGATGAAAAGGGATCCTGAAACACCATTTGTATATTTTTTCTACTCTGTTTCAGTTCAGATCCTTTTAGTATTGTAAAGTCCTTCTGTTTCCAATATATTTTCCCCTCATCTGGCTCATATACTCGCATAATTGTCTTTGCTAAAGTTGACTTGCCACACCCCGATTCTCCCACAACCCCCACAATTTCACCCATTGAAATATCACACGATACTTGATCCACCGCTTTAAGAACATGTGTATTTCCATTGGCTTCTCGAACAGTAAAATATTTCTTAACATTCTTAACAGATAACAGTCTTTTACGTTCACTCATAACATTTCCTTTAATGGATTATAACAATATACTTCATGTGCCTGATCAAATATTTGTTGCGGTGGAAAACTATCCCAACATTTTCCCACAACACGATTACAGCGATCAGCAAATGGACATCCTCTCGATAGTCTCAAAAGATTAGGAACTGTTCCTCCAATCGTTATAAGCCTCTCTTTCCCACGATTTTGGGCAGAAGAACACTGACACTGTAACAATCCCATACTATAAGGATGAAGTGGATGACGGAATATACTTTCCGCCAGTCCTTCCTCTACTTTATGTCCTGCATACATCACCACCACCCGATCAGCAACTTCTGCAACTACTCCCATATCATGAGTAATCAACAATAAACCTATCTTTAGTCTTTTTTTAAGATCATTCAGTAAATGGAGGATTTGTGCTTGAATAGTCACATCAAGCGCTGTGGTAGGTTCGTCAGCTATAATAAGCCCTGGCTCAGGAGAAGATAATGCCATAGCAATCATAACTCGCTGTCTCATCCCTCCTGATAACTGATGAGGGTAAGAACGTGCGCACCTTTCTGGATCTGGTATTTTAACCATGCGGAGCATTTCTATACTCTTGTAACGAGCCTCTCGCTTTTTCACTTCTTCATGAGTCTTGAAAACTTCTTCCATTTGATTGCCGATAGTAAAAACAGGATTAAGAGAAGTCATAGGGTCTTGAAAAATAACGCTTATTTTAGATCCTCTTATCTTTTGCTTCTCTTTTTCTGGTAGTTTACACAAATCGACTCCTTGAAATTTGATATACCCACCAGATATTTCCCCAATAGACTGCGGCAGTAAACCAATAATAGATAATGCCGTAACCGATTTCCCACACCCCGACTCTCCCACCAATGCTACCGTTTCCCCCTGTTCAACATGGAAACATAAATTCTTTACAGCATATAATACCCCAAAGCGTGTATGAAATCGTACTGTAAGGTCTTTTATCGCCAACAGTTTATTCTTTTGCGTACCGGTCATGCTCATTAGTCTCTCAATTGTGGATCAAGAATATCACGCAAAGCATCACCCAAAAGGTTAAACCCTAATACAGCAAGTAAAATAGCTATTCCAGGAAATGTCACTACCCACCAAGCACTTGTAATCAATTGTCGGCTGCTTGCAATCATCAATCCCCATTCTGGAACTGGTGGTTGTGCCCCTAACCCAAGAAAGCTCAAACCCGCAGAACTAAGAATCGCATTGCCAACACCAAGCGTTGCTTGTACAATTGTTGGTGCTATTGCATTAGGTAAAATCGTACGAAACATAAGTTCCAGATGCCCCGTTCCTAGCAACCGTTCAGCAAGTACATATTCCTGCTCTTTCTGTGCAAGAACCGATGCACGAATAATTCTTGCATAGCTAGGAATCTGCCCAATTCCAATAGCTATCATCGCATTTAAGAGAGAAGCTCCCAGAATAGAAACTATCACAATAGTCAATAATACATAGGGGAATGCCAACATAATATCCACTATTCTCATAATAATTCTGTCAACCCAAGAACCAAAATAGCCGGCAACTAATCCTAATAATGTTCCAATAAATAAACTAATACTCACAGAAAAAAAACCAATGAATAGTGAAATTCTTCCTCCATACAAGAGTCGTGAAAACATATCCCTCCCCAAATCATCTGTTCCTAAGATATGGTCGGATATAAATGGTTTTTGTATCCGCTGTGCTATGCTCTGCTCCAATGGTCCATACTTAACTATAAATGGTGCTATTAAGGCAAGAACTATCAAAGAAAGGATAATAATCATGCCAATCATGGCTCCTTTATTTTTTGCCAAGTGATAGAGCATCTCTTTCCAAAAAGCAAAGAATGCATTCATTGTTTTATTTGATTTTTGTATGCTTATGGGATCTTTATCGCTCACGTTAACCTAATCTTTGGATTCAAGACAGAATACAAAACGTCCACTGCCAAATTAATCAGAACAAAAAATAAACTAACAAAAAGAATCCCCCCTTGAACTGCAGGGAAATCTCGTGAGCCTATCGCATGATAAATCCATTTTCCAATACCCGGCCAGGCAAAGACTGTTTCTGTAAGAATCGCACCAGAAAGTAGCATTCCAAATTGTATCCCTATTACAGTAATCACTGGCAATAAGGCATTATAAAGTGCATATCTATATAATACTTTATGTTCTGGTATGCCTACTGAACGTGCCATCTTAATATAATCTTGCTGCAACACTTCTAGCATACTACTTCGTGTTGTGCGGGCAATAATAGCCAAAGGAATAGTTCCTAATGCTATAGTAGGAAGAATAAGATGATGTAAAACAGACAAAAAATATGCTGGATTTCCAGTTCTAACCCAATAAATAATACCATCAATAATAAGATAATGAGTAATAGGCTGAAAATATAAACGAGAATCAATACGTCCACCAGTCGGGAAAATATTAAGCTGAACCGAAAATAATATAATAAACACCAATGCAAGCCAAAAAACTGGCATTGACACACCTATTAACGAACTAGTCATTGTAACTTGATCCATCCACGAGTTCCGTTTAGTCGCTGCAAGCACCCCAAGTATAATCCCCATTACTGTAGCAAAAACAATAGCACTAAAAGATAATTCAATGGTGGCAGGTAATCGTTGTGCTATTTCATTAATAACTGGCTGCTGGCTCACAATAGATTTTCCCAAATCTCCTTTCAGGATCCGTTTAAGATAAAGAATATACTGTTTACTTAACGATTGATTTAACCCTAATTCCTTACGCAACTGAATTAATCTTTCTTTACTAGCCCGCTCCCCCAACATAATGCGTGCAGGATCTCCAGGAGAAAGCGCTATCATAAAAAAAACAAGCGTAAGTATACCCCATAAAGTAGGTATAAGTAAAAGAAGGCGTTTGATAATAAAACGTATCATTGGCATTTAATATCCTATATCGTATTGCAATAGGCTCGGTTTAATGGCATGTCGTATCTTATTTTTACATATTTAAGTATCTAGTACCAGCACTAATCAAAGACAAGTATGCCATACATATCATTAATTGCAGCAGTTTATTACCTATCAAGAGCAAGCTTCTGTAACCATGCGATTAATTCACTGATTACCTTATCTGAAATACTATGTCCGCCATCAAATGCACAAAATGTAACTTGTGCACCAGCTAATTGCAATACCTTTTCAAGACTTTTCCCTTGTTCAATCGAAAGCACATCATCATGATATCCATGCGACTGAAACACAGAGACTCCATGTAATTGCAAGCTGTGTTTCCACCGTTGCTCTGCAATAAGAGCAGAAGAAAACAATATTAACACATCAATAGACATATAGTGAGTAAGTTCAACTGCAAGCATGCTTCCTTGACTAAATCCTGCTACAATACACGGTTTTTTAATATGTTGAAAACATCTAGCTAGTTTTTTTGCTGTTTCTGTCAAATCGGGAGGATCTATAAATGATATGCTGGAGAAATCCCATACTGAGGAAGGGTGTTCTTCAGGAAAAAGAAACCATGCATAAACAGAGTCTCCTAAAGAGAAAAAACCCTGGGGAAGTAGCCAATGATGCACTGATGCAATAGCTTGCGCAATTGGTTGAAGATCCCCCGCATGCGAACCAAGTCCATGCAATAAAATACCCGTGCTCTGTCTTTCCTCGTTATGTACTACTTCAATCATTGTAATACGGTTGGTATTTGTTTTATGACTATGTAGTTTTTAAACAAAGTACATGCTTGCGTGAAAACAGCCTGTACTTCGTCTTCCTTTATCGCAACAAATGTAAGTCTAACTGTCCACTTATCATTATCTGTAACAGGATAAGAACCTATCTGCACGTGCATAGTGGTACTTTGTAGTTCCATCAGTTTTTGTGCTATATGATGCTCCGCCACATCAAGAAAAAGAGCTCCCTGCCAACGTATAGGAAGTGAAGGCAGCAACTCCTTTATTACTTCCATTTTTTCCCGCAATAAAGATGGTAATCCTGGCAGAAGAAATAAATTATCTTTTCTAATAACAGGCCAATGAGACGGTTTATTGAGCACTATACTACTTCCTTCTGGCAACATTGCCATCTTTCGCACAGAGTCCCAGTGTGACTGCGGGTAATGATCACAAAGAAGTTTTTCCATTTGCTCATTGAGTACCAACCGCACACGAAACGCCTTTGCAGCTCCTTGCATAGTCACATCATCATGCGTAGGACCTATCCCCCCCGTACTAATAACATATTCGTAATGAACACATAGCTGAGTAAGTGTAGCTGCAATCATGTCTACATCATCAGATACAATACGTATTTCATTGACTTGTTGTCCAATACTATGTAATTGTTTCGTAATATAAAAACTGTTCAGTTCCTGATCTTGCGCTCGTAAGATCTCATCGCCTACTATCAGGATGGCTAACATATGTCACTGTAGCATGCGTCAACGTCTTATACAAGAAGCACAATTATGTTATCATTAAAATAGTGACTATTGCTCCTTACAAAGGCTCCTTCCCTCATTTACATGATCAAGTATATATTGCACCAGGATCACGTATCATTGGAGATGTCTCTATAGAGGAACATACCAGTATATGGTATAACGCTGTTCTCCGAGCAGATGTACATTCTATTAAAATTGGAAAGCTTTGTAATATACAGGATAACTGTGTACTTCATGTCACCCATAAAACTAACCCCTTAATAATCGGTGATGCTGTAACAATAGGGCATGCTGCAATTCTTCATGGGTGCACAATTGAGAATCTTTCTCTGATAGGAATGGGTGCAACAATACTCGATGGAGCCGTTGTCCATTCCTTTACCCTTGTGGCCGCTGGAGCGTTGGTTCCACCTGGTATGCACGTACCATCAGGAACTCTTGTTGCTGGAATACCAGCAAGACCGGTAAGAAATCTTCGTAAAGAAGAAAAAGAACACATGCAAGTATCAGCAGATCATTACTACGAATTGGCACGTCATTCTCTTAAACCCTGGAGCCAATTACGTATTCATCAAAACTGGTGATCTATTAGTATCTTACCATATTGGTACAGAAATGAAAAAAGAAACAGATAACAAGCATAACACTGAACATATTTTGGAAGAAATTCAGCGATTTAAACAAGAACGTAACCGATTGAGAATTCTTCTCGGTAGAATTGGAGGGAAGACAATTTCCCGATGGGCTAGATGGATTAATATACTTTTACTTCTTTTAGTTATTACTTCATTTTTTCTTGGTTTCATCTGTGATTTCATCTCCCGCACACTTTCACTAGAAGTAGGCGTTTTTTTAATCTCTATCAAGATTGTACTTATGATTCACATACAACAAAAAGTAAATCATTTTCAATTCTGGACTCTCAGTTCAATAGAGTATCGTATGAATGAACTTACTAAGAGTTTACAAGACATGCAAGAAATACTTATCAAGAAAGCTTCATCCAAAAAAACCAAGCCCCCTCAAAAGGGGGCTCCATCTTCATAACTTACATTATAAATAAGATATAATCTAAATTGTATCTTTTTATTTTACAATCTTTACGTACTTAAACTTATGAATACCTGTAGGATAAATATAATAATTTTTCACATATTTCCGAGTAGGTACTGTTACCACAGAATGCGCTATCGGCACCCATGGGGCCTCTTCATGAAAAATCTCTTGCGCCTTCTTATAAAGTACACTCCGCTGATCTACATCAGTAATGGTTTTTGCCTCAATAATCAGATTATTAAATTCCTCATTCTTCCAAAAAGCAATATTGCTTGCAGGTACTTCGGCAGAAGGAATAGACAATAGTACAAAAAGGAAATTATCAGGATCACCATTGTCTCCCGTCCACCCTAACATAGCAGCCTGGTGTTCTCCATTATCTGTCTTGTCAAGATATGTTCCCCATTCATAAGAAATAATCTCAGCCTTAATGTTAACTTTTGCTAATTGGGCTTGCATGATCTCAGCTACTTTTCTTGCATTAGGGTTGTACGGTCGTGCTACTGGCATTGCCCACAACTGGGTGTTAAATCCATTAGGATACCCAGCTTGCATAAGTAAATCCATCGCCTTCTTCGGATTATATGGATACTCCTCAATATCATCATTATAACTCCAAATTATAGGAGGAAGAGGATTCTTTGCCTCCTGTCCTGCATTACCATATACTGCTTTAATAATTTCTTTTTTGTTAATTGCATAATTCATTGCCTGACGAACTCGCTTGTCATCATAGGGTTTTTTCTGCGTGTTTAAAGCAAGATATCCCACATTTAATCCTGGTTGTTGGATAAGTTGTATGTTAGAATCTTTTTCCATAGCTGGTAAATCATCTGCAGAAGGAAACTCTATCAGATCTACTTCTGCTTTTTGTAAAGCCAGCCATCTTGCAGTTGCATCGGGTATCACTTTAAGAATAACTCGATCCACCATTACAGAACCCCAATAGTCATTATTTTTCTCAAGCACTATTTCCGAGTCTTTCGTCCAACTGACAAATTTAAAAGCACCACTTCCCACCGGATGTGAAGAAAAGCCCTCAGGATCTTTCATGAATGCAGTCGGCGATACAATACTAGAAAACGTCATTGCTAAATCGGAAAGAAATGGAGCTTCTACTCTCTTTAAACGAAATTCAACCGTATAATCGTCTTTGGCAGTAACACTCTCTATAATTGAACTCATGTCCATGTATCCCCAATACTTCCATGGTCCATATTTATTATATTCATTGTCCTCTTTAAACTGTCGCTCAAAGGAAAACACCACTGCTTGTGCATTAACGGGTGTTCCATCATGAAATTTCACTCCCTTGCGTAGATAAAAAACATAGACAAGATTATCCTTCGATATATCCCATTTTTCTGCCAATGAAGGAATAATCTCAGTAGTTCCTGGGTTAAACTCAATAAGACAGTCAAAGATCTGCTCGCTCACTGCGAAGGACTCACCATCAGATTCTCGTGCAGGATCCAATCCCACTGAGTCGCCAGCTCTACCGAAAATAACTGTAGTTGCTTCCGATTGCCTCTTAGTGCAGGAAAGCAATAATTCTCCTACAAACAAAGTTATAAACAAAGCTATTAAAGCTAATAATAATATACGAAATACTTTCATAATCACCTTACTTCCCTATGCTTTGCACTTTAATAAATTTTTAGATTGTTGTCAAGCAACTTTCACTATTTTTCAATCTTTTGTACATTCCCCTTTTTTGTCTTTAGAGGATCCGTATCATTAATAAACAAGCTATCAGTAAAAATAAATAACTCTACTATACATATTAACTAAAACAGAATGCATGTTAATTTCATATTAAGCAAACACATACTTATTAAGGAATTTACAGGGAATAAAATATCAAAGAATAATTAAATTATATTAATAAACCATCATATAATATATGAGTATGAGAAACTTAAATTATATAATAAAATTAATAAAAGAAACCTATTTACTAGACTTGTTACTTATTGTTCTATTAGTGTGGACACCAGGATGCCCCCTGACAACTTCACGATCTACTGATCTTAGTAATGGTAATAGTAACAATAATAATATTAATATCAATCCTGGTAAACCTCCTAAAGAGCCCCCTCCTCCTAAAGAGCCCCCTCCTCCTAAAGAGTCCCCTCCTCCTAAAGAGACCCCTCCTAAAACAATTACACAAGATTCTATTACATATGTGGTACTCACACAGGATAATATAGCTGAGAAGCTTACGTCAAGCAGCATCAATCTTAATAACAATTACCTACTCTGGGAAGATATCGATCTTACTGGGATCCAAATTGATCCTATAGGAGGCGGCCCGGCTTTACAAGGCTTTAGAGGAAAGTTTAACGGAAATGGAAAAAAAATATCTAAATTTTCACTCGAAATTACATCTACCTCTTCTTCTATCAAAGAGCTCGGCTTTTTCTCAAGTATAGAACCAGAAGGAAAGGTATTTAATCTTATTCTGGAAAATCCTCAAGTTCTTACTGTTAGAACTAGAACTGAAATTGTAGGAATACTTGCTGGTTTAAATAAGGGAATAATTCAGGATGTTACAGTAAATAATGGAATTATAGAAGGTGGCAATAAAATAGGTGGATTAGTCGGTCAAAACAGTGGGGAAATAATATCATCCCATGTAGAAAAAACCACTATCAGAGCAAATCAAGAAGGTGGTGGAATAGCGGGACATCTAGAAGGAAAGTCTGATCAACAACTTGCACTTATTTCAAAAAGTTCCGCATCAGGAAGAATTATCTCAATTGGTGCCAATGTCTTTGGCGGACTAGTTGGGAGAATGACTAAGTATTCAAAAATAAGTATGTGTACTGCAAACATAACAATAGACGAAGCTAAACATGAAAAGATAGGAGGTCTTATTGGGATAGTTAATGCATCTGGAGAATTAGAAATAATAGAAAACTCCTATGCAACAGGCAACCTTAAGGGAAAAATGTATGTAGGAGGATTAATTGGCAAGATAGATACTCCTATTACAATTGTTCAATCTTATGCTGTTACCAACATCGGTAAAGATCAATCCTCTCAGCACATAGGACTACTCGTAGGACGTTGGACAAACTGGAATACCGTCTCTCATATAAAATCCCTCTACTATGATAAAACTAAAAAACAACAGAAAACATTATCTGTAATTGGTTCCACTGATAAAAATATGCCCTCTACTATCATCTCCACCATTACGCAAGGACTTGATCCAAGCACCATAACCAAAAAAGACTTTATTGACTTCGACTTTACTAAAACATGGAAGGGGACCGATCACGAATGGCCAAGATTATTCTGGGAAAATAATTGATTTCATTAATACAAACGAACAAAAAGCCTTTCCTTTCACAGAAAGGCTTTTTTACAAGCTAAAAGTCATTCATTATGAAAATACACATATAAAGACTTTTTCTTCGCTTGCAGAAGAGCATTACTTGCCTTTTGCAATAATTCCTCCCGACTAGTCCCATCTTCAGGGAAAAATGCCACCCCAATCCTCACTGCCATAGTTATTCTATTTCCTTTTATACGAAGTGGTTCCTTAAGTAAGGTTTGGATTCGTTGTAACACTGTCAAAGTATCTTGCGTATCAATAAGATTTCGTAAAAGAATAAGAAATTCATCACCCCCAAATCTAAACACAAAATCATCTTTGCGTGTGGATCGTTTCAATACCACTGCCAAACTTCGCAACACGAGATCTCCTTGCTGATAGCCATAATGGTCATTTACGTATTTAAATTTATTTATATCGATAAAGAAAACCGCCATCCGTGTATTTCTATCCTGAATAGACCGTTCCAGATACATAGCACTCGCACGCCTGTTCATAATCGCAGTAAGATCATCCCAATATGCCATTTTCCGTAGGCTCGACAACTCACTACTTGGTCTTAATGCGTCTATCCGCAGATTCATTCCTATAACAAAAAAGAGCCCACTCCATGCAAATAATACATTACTCAAGAATCTTCCCGATAATCCTTTTTTAAAATAAAAAAGGTCAATATAGAATGCAACCACATAAATAATCACACTTAAAAATAAAAAAATCTTTTCTATATTACGTATCACTCCAATCCTGCTGCCCACTAACTCTTTATACATCATTTTATTAGAGAAAATCGAAAAAGCAGCCCCTAGTAAAGGAAAGAAAACACTCAATGCAATAATAAAAAGTAGTACTTCGAAAAATTCTGGAATCAAAAAAACAACCCCCAATCCACCACATACCAACAGTATAAACACACTATTCCATAACAGCCCGTGCTTCTTACTCTTACTAAAGAATGTTCTTAGTAGAAGAAGAAACAAAAGGAAAAATACGTATTTGAGGAAGAGAAATATAAAAAATATCGCCTTATATTGTGCAAGAGGAAGATTAAGAAAACCTATCTCAAAGAATATGAGCAAGAAAAAGAAAGAGGCCGCCGCATAATAATAAACTCGTAAGAGTATCCCAATCAGTATAAGCAATATAAAAGAAGTAAATACCATACCCTGCACAAAAGGCATCCAGTATGTTTGTATAGCAAACAACATATCCACAAAGTCACTACTTACTTACTTTATTATAGTATCAAGGCTTGTATTGTTTGTAAATATATGTTTAATAATTCTTAATAGTAAGAATAAGAAAATAAAAATGAATAACAACAGAAATATTATTTTGTCAGCAGGAACCGTGTGTTATTATCTTCCACATCATACTCTTCATAAGAAAAATAGACAAGAGAAAAGATTTTTGCTTGTCCATCAAAAATCCGGAAATTTCTGGGGATTCCCTAAAGGACACATCGAAGCAAATGAAATAATAACCCACACTGCAATACGTGAAACATTTGAAGAAACTGGCATTAATGTTACCCTTATTAAGGGATTTCAAGAAAAAATATCTTATATCGTACACCAGCAAGAAAAAGAAGTTGTTTTTTTCATAGCTACTACTGAGAATGACACATTACGTATAGACAGAAAAGAAATCATAACCGCAGGATGGTTCACGTATCGGGAAGCCTATCAATTACTATCCTTTCCTCAATTACAAAATGTACTCACTCAAGCAATAGCTTTCATTACGAAATAATAAGATAATATAATCTTACCCCTTTACAAAGTTATCCTACTAAGATATCATATTATAAAGGTATTATTGGTTTGTTTACATTGGAACTACGAATCTTGTATTCCGATAATTCTATTCTATCCGGCATTTATATCTTCTATAAAAAAGGAGCTTATCTTGATTTACACTCATGAATTTGATTCAATTATTGTTGGTGGTGGTGGAAGTGGGCTATACGCCGCACTTGAGGCATCAAAAAATTCCCGCACCGCCGTAATTTCTAAATTATATCCTCAACGTAGCCATACATGTGCAGCGCAAGGGGGTATCAGCGCAGCATTGGGAAATCTTGAAGAAGATTCTCCAGAATGGCATGCATACGATACAGTAAAAGGAGGTGATTATCTTACTGATCAAAATGCTGCAAAGATTCTTTGCGAAGAAGCACCACATGTTATTTATCACCTTGAGCATATTGGCCTTCCATTTAGCAGGCTGGAAGATGGCAAGATCGCACAAAGGCGTTTTGGTGGACATACCCATCATTTTGGTGAAGGTGCAGTACGTCGCGCGTGTTACGCTGCAGACCGCACTGGAAACATGATTCTCCAAACTTTGTATCAGCAATGTGTAGAAAAAGATATAAAGTTTTTTAATGAATTCTTTGCAACTGATGTAATCCTCAATGGAAATAAAGCAGAGGGAGTAGTTGCTTACGAATTAAGCACAGGGGATATCCATGTATTTGCTGCAAAGGCTGTTGTATTTGCAACTGGCGGGTTTGGCCGCATGTTTCTCACCACTTCCAATGCCATCTCCAGCACGGGAGATGGGCCTGCTATTTTGACAAGGGCTGGTGTACCACTGCAGGATATGGAATTTTATCAATTCCATCCCACTGGTATCTATCGAATGGGCATACTCATTACTGAAGGAGTACGCGGAGAAGGTGGTATTCTAAAAAATAATCAAGGCGAACGGTTCATGGAAAAGTACACGCCCACCCTCTTAGACCTTGCACCACGTGATATTGTTTCTCGTTCTATCACTACAGAAATACTTAACGGGCGAGGAATAAAAGAAAGCCACGATATTGACGATTATGTATGGTTGGATGCTACTCATTTAGGAAAAGACATTATTGAAAAACGACTTCCCGACATCACCGATTTCTGCCGTACATATCTCGATATAGATCCTGTAGAAAAAGCTATACCCGTACAACCAACCGCTCATTACGCAATGGGAGGAATTCCCACTGATACGCATGGAAGAGTACACAATGGTAATACTACGTACGAAGGATTGTATGCGGTAGGTGAATGTGCGTGTATTTCTGTGCACGGGGCTAACCGACTTGGAACCAATAGCCTTCTGGATTTGGTCGTCTTTGGAAGAAGAACAGGTATGCATGTCGCACAATATGTGAATGATACAAACTCCTCTCCTGTCAGAAAAGACGCAGCAGATTACACCATAGGTCGTGTTGAAACTCTTAAAAAGAAAAAAGGTGTACCGCTTGGCCCTATCATTCATAACATGCAGCGTATTATGATGCAGAATGTGGGAGTGTTCAGAAAACAAGAGGCTCTTGAACAGGCTGTTAAAAAAATAGAAGGACTTATGGATGAAATCAAAGAACTAGGTATTCGATCGGATCACCCTAATTTTAATTTTGAGATACAAAGCACCTTCGAAGCAGAAAACCTCTTATCTCTGTCACTTATTACAGCAGTTAGTGCCAAAAATCGTGAAGAAAGTCGAGGAGCTCACCAACGAGAAGACTTTCCAGATCGTAATGACGATACCTGGCTCAAACATACGCTTGCAACCTTGCATGGAGAGAAAGAAATAAATATTCATTATAACAATGTTGATGTAAGTATATGGGATCCCAAACCCCGAACTTATTAAGTAAAAAGAAAGGAAGAGAATATGAAAGTAATATTTAAAATACAAAGATTTAATCCTCAGGAAGATCAAAAAGCAAGTTTTGACACATATTCGATTGATGTAGAAGAATCCGCTCGTGTATTAGATGCACTGCAGTATATCAGTAGAAATATTGACAGCACGCTTGCATATCGAAAAAGCTGTGCACATGGAGTATGTGGTTCCGATGCTATGAGAATTAATGGAAAAGAGTGTCTTGCATGCAAGACACTTATTAAAAATGTAGTCCAGGATAATACCATTATCATTGAACCACTTGCCAATATGGATGTTATGCGCGACCTTGTTGTAAACTATGATGGGGCGCTCAAAAAATTCAGGTCGGTACGTCCATACCTTATCCCTGCGAAAAAAGCCCCTGAAAAAGAGTATCTTCAATCTCAAGAAGCTCGTGAAAACTTTGATGAAGCAAGCAAATGCATTAACTGTACTGCATGCTATTCAGCTTGTCCTATTGTTGCCGAACAACCAGGATTTCTTGGTCCTAATGCTCTTATACAGGCAATACGATATATTAATGATGATAGAGATCAAGGGTTGGAAGCAAGGATTGACGTATTGGATAATCCAAACGGAGTATGGGGATGCCAGCAAATGTTCCACTGTACACGTGTATGTCCTCGCGGTATCAAGGTAACAAAGCTTATCAACCAAACTAAAAAACAAATTGTAAAATACAGGGAGTCTCGCGGAGAGATTCCCAACAAAGGAGATTAAATGAAACTGCATGAGTATCAAGCAAAAAATATATTCTCAGAATTTAATATACCTGTGCAAGCGCAACAATTAGTACAAACTACAGAAGCTGCCTGCCAAGCAGCTGTTCAAATAGGTTGTCCTGTTGTGGTTAAAGCTCAAGTTTTGGTAGGGGGAAGAGGAAAAGCTGGAGGAGTCAAGCTCGCAGAAACCCCTGAGGAGGCTCGCAAAAAAGCACAAAACATCCTTGGCTTAGACATAAAAGGCATTACGGTACAACAGTTGCTCATTACGCAAGCTGCACAAATTGAAAAAGAATATTACGCAGGACTTGTACTAGATCGCTCAGGAAAGCAAATAGTTCTTATGCTCACTTCTGAAGGTGGTATTGACATTGAGGAATTAGCTCAGAACGATCCTGGGAAAATATTTAAACTAGCTATCGACCCTGCAGATGGATTGCAAGATAAAGACCTCGAGCCTATATTGACTGCGGTGTTTCCACAGCAGCTTATTCAGCAAGGTAATAATATTATTAAAAAGTTGTACAATATTTTTACCGAAAAAGATTGTAGTCTACTTGAAATAAATCCTTTAGCGCTCACAGATAATCAGTTATTAGCTTTGGATGCTAAAATGGTTGTTGATGACAATGCGCTCTTTCGGCATCCTGAATTGTTGTCATATAGAAACGAAGAAGAGTATAGTAAAGATGAAGAAGAAGCGAGAGAATCAGGATTAAGTTTTGTAGAAATGGACGGCAATATTGGTTGCATTGTCAATGGTGCAGGACTTGCCATGGCTACAATGGATATTATTAAATTAAAAGGTGGAGTCCCTGCAAACTTTCTTGATGTGGGGGGAAGTTCTAATCCTCAAAAAGTTGTACACGCCATGCAAATCATCCTTCGCAATAAGAATGTACGTGCTATCTTAATCAATATCTTTGGAGGTATCACCCGTTGCGACGATATCGCCAAAGGTTTGATCATAGCAACCGAGCAAATGGACATCTCTGTCCCTTTTGTGGTGCGTCTGATCGGAACTAACCAAAAAGAAGGAATAGAACTCTTAGAAAAAAAAGGAATTCAAGTATCAAGCAATCTTGATGATGCAGTAAAGAAAGTTATCTCGTTAGGAGCACGCTCATGAGTATTTTAATAGATGAACATACCAATGTCTTAGTACAAGGAATAACAGGAAGAGATGGATCTTTTCATGCACGAACCATGCAGAAAGATGGTACTAATATTGTAGCTGGGGTAACTCCTGGAAAGCAAGGCGAATCTCTAGATGGGATTCCCGTATATAATAGTATTTCAGAAGCGCAAAAAGAACATCGAATCGATGCCTCAGTTATTTTTGTTCCTGCAAAGTTTGCCCCATCGGCAATCAAAGAAGCGGCAGATGCGAATGTACCATTAATTAACTGCATTACAGAGGGCATTCCTGTTCTAGATATGGTAAAAATCTATTCATATGTTAAAGAACGCGGGCTAAGACTTATTGGACCGAATTGTCCTGGATTAATTTCTCCAGGAAAATCAAAAATAGGTATTATGCCTGCACATATTCATAAGTCTGGATCTGTGGGGGTTATTTCCCGTAGCGGAACTCTCACGTACGAAATTGTATACAACCTTTCGCAAGCAGGAATCGGCCAATCCACATGTATTGGCATAGGAGGTGATCCTATCATTGGATCTTCATTTGTTGATATTCTTTCCCTCTTTAAGAATGATCAGGATACAGAAGCCATTGTTATGATTGGAGAAATCGGTGGATCTGATGAAGAACAAGCTGCTCAATATATTCAGGAATATATCTCTCAGCCTGTAGTTGCTTTTATATCGGGAAGAACTGCTCCGGAAGGAAAAAGAATGGGACACGCAGGAGCAATCATCTCAGGAAGTAGTGGAAGTCCTCAAGCAAAAGTACAAGCCCTAAAAGATGCAGGCATACCGACTGCAGATAATCCATCTGATATTCCTGCACTTATTAAAAAACGTCTTTCCTAGCAATGGATATTAACAATTTACACTATGCTGAAACTATGTTTCAGCAATGGAAGGAAAAAAAAATAACTCTTCCTTCTGAATGGGAAACATACTTTCAAAAGATATCTGCTGGTAAATACACGCTATCTGACTTACTTTCACTCGTTCCCCCTAGTTCCAACATAACACAACAGCCAAATAGCAAAGCATCCCAGAATGCTCCATCCATTCCTTATAAACAACGTTATGTTGATCAACTTATTAACGCTTATCGCGAACTTGGCTGCTTTTATGCGCATATAAATCCATTGTTTCGCTATCAAACACCTCAGATGAGTTATATGAGGTTAACTGTTAAGGGAATTACTCTTGGTCTTAACAAAGAAGATTTTTCTTTGCAATCTACCGATTTGCAAACAGAATTTTCGACCTCAGAGTATTTAAACAACCAAACACGTACACTTGCGAATATCATCAAATGGTTAGAAAAAACATATTGTGAAAACATAGGGTATGAGTTTCTGCATATTAAAAATAGGGTTATGCGTCATTGGTTGCTTCGCCGTATAGAATCCTCTTCACATCAAGTAGAATTCTCTTCCAAACAAAAAATACGTTTCCAGAAAGATCTTATCAAAGCATCTGCCTTTGAATCTTTTATTCAATCCAATTTCATTGGACAAAAGAGATTTTCACTTGAAGGAGCTGAATTGTTAGTCCCGGCTATTCACTATTTAATTTACCGCTCTTCCGATTATGGCATTAAAGAAATTGTACTAGGAATGCCACATAGGGGACGGCTTAATCTCTTTGTAAATGCTTTTAGAAAACCTGCAAGTGAGATATTTGGTATTTTTATCGACAAACCTCAACAACATGAATTTGGTGGGAGTGGCGATGTAAAATACCATTTAGGCCATAGTTTTACTTTCACCGATAAAGAAACGGAAAGAGAGACTCATCTTTCCCTCGTGGCAAATCCTAGCCATTTAGAAGCAGTCAACCCTGTTGTACTGGGAAAAACAAGAGGAAATCAACGAAGAAAGAATGATAGAAATAGGAAAAAAATCATTCCTGTGCTTATTCATGGAGATGCATCCTTTTCTGGACAAGGAATTGTGGCAGAAATATTCAATCTTAGTCAACTTGAAGGATATCGTACAGGAGGTACTATTCATATTGTTGTCAACAATCAGATCGGATTTACTACCGCTTCACGCAATTCTCGTTCCACCTTTTTTTGTACAGATATCGCAAGAATGTTATCCATTCCTGTATTCCATGTAAACGGCGATGTTCCAGAAGACGTGATTCGTTGTATTGATATTGCCATTGCTTGGCGTCAAAAATTTGGCCAGGATGTTGTCATAGACCTTGTCTGTTATCGTAGAAGAGGTCATAATGAATCCGATGAACCTTCTTACACGCATCCACTTATGTATTCCATGATTAAAAACCACCCCACTGTGTCACAGTTATATGGACAAGAGTTACATAAAGCAAATGTTTACTCTGAGGATGATCAAAAATCTTTCCATCAAAAATATATTGCTGTTCTCAAACAGGAATTAGAGAAAGCAAAAAAGTCTATACAAATTATACACAGTGCAATTCCATTTCGTAATGATTGGAAGCACTACAAAAATCCTTACTCCTTTCAGTCTGTTTCTACATCCGTCTCACAATCATTACTTGATAAGGTTGCAAAGGCTCTCACTTCGGTACCAGAAGAATTCTCTATTCACCCTAAGCTTAACCGCATTATAAATGATCTAGCATCCTCATATAAAAAGGGTACAGATATTGCGTGGAGTTTCGCCGAACAATTAAGCTGGGGATCGCTATTATTAGAAGGGTATCCAATTAGGTTAAGCGGAGAAGATTCGGGAAGAGGTACATTTTCACAACGACATGTACAGTGGTGGGATGCCAAAACTCCTTATCCTAAAGTATACGTACCACTTTCTGCACTTGCTCATACTCCCTTTTCCATATACAACAGTCCCTTGTCAGAATTCTCTGTATTAGGTTTTGATTATGGGTATAGTTTATCACAACCAAATACTTTGGTTCTATGGGAAGCTCAGTACGGAGATTTTGCCAATGGTGCACAGGTAATTATTGATCAATTCATTTCATCTGGTGAATGGAAATGGCAGCGAGCCAGTGGTATAGTCTTGCTTCTTCCTCACGGGTATGAAGGACAAGGTCCTGAACATTCCAGTGCTCACTTAGAACGCTTTCTTCAGTTATGCGCAATGGATAATATGCAGGTTGTTAATCTTACCACTCCTGCACAGTATTTTCATATATTGCGTAAACAGATCAAACAAAATTTTCGAATCCCGTTAATTGTCATGTCCCCTAAAAGTTTATTAAGAAGTCCACAAGCACGCTCAAGCGTACACGATTTAACAGAAGGGTCTTTTCAATATGTATTGGAGGACCATACAATGAATCCTCAAATAGTAACATCTATTCTCTTCTGTTCAGGAAAAGTCTACTATGACTTAAAAGAATATCAAACAAAAAAATCAGATGTCCATACTGCTATCGTACGTATTGAACAATTATATCCTTGGCCAGAACCTTTCATCATTGATATTCTTAAGAAATACTCACACATTCAACATGTTACTTGGGTACAGGAAGAAGCAAAAAATCACGGTGCATGGTCATTCATACACGAACATCTGACCCCGCTTATCGATGTACCTCTTTATTACGCAGGCAGGAAAGCCGCTCCCTCTCCCGCATCTGGATCAGCAGGAGAACACCAAAAAGAACTCAAACTATTGTTAGAAACAGCATTTGAGCAAAAGAAATTAAAACAAAAACTTGGAGTATAGTATGGCAGATACAAATGTAATAGTACCTAGTGTAGGTGAGTCAGTCACAGGAGGTATAGTATCTTCCTGGTTAAAACAAGAAGGTGACATTGTAGAGGAAGAAGAAGAAATATTCGAATTAGAAACGGACAAAGCAACACTTCCCATTCCTTCACCCACCAGTGGAGTATTGCACATTATTGTTGAAGAGGGTAATGAAGTAAAGATAGGCGATACGGTTGCTGTAATTGCAGCCAAAGCTACGCAGGCCTCTACGCAAAAAGAAGAAGAAAAACAAACCCTTGAGAAAAAAACATCTTTATCTCAAGAACCAGAAAAACAAAAAACACCCAGTGAGAAAAAAGATCCTATTCTTTCTCCTGCAGCCCGAAGATATGCAGAAGAAAAAAACATAGCTCCTAATACAATACCAGGCACTGGAAAGGACGCAAGGATCACTAAATCTGATGTATTATCCATGACTCAATCATCTCCCAAGATGCCGCAAAGGACGCCTGCTACTGCTCCAAAGGCATCGGAAACACAGACTCGTACTCCTATGTCAACACTAAGACGACATATTGCGGAAAATTTGTTACGATCTAAACAATCTTCCGCACATCTGAGCACATTCAATGAAGTGGATATGAGCAACATTATTGCTCTCCGTAGTCATTTTAAAGAAGAGTTTCTTCAAACCCATGATATTCGTTTGGGATTCATGAGCTTTTTTCTTAAAGCTGCTTCATATGCCCTACAAAAATTTCCTGCTGTAAATGCATATGTGGATGGATTTGATATCGTCTATAACCATGTCTATCATATTGGAGTAGCAATTTCTACCGATGCAGGTCTCATAGTTCCTGTATTGCGGGATGCAGATCAAAAAACTTTTGCTGACATAGAAAAAGAAATCAGTGATTTCGCTAAACGGGCAAAAGCAAAGCGTATACTTCCTGATGAATTCATGGGGGGGACATTCACTATAACCAACGGAGGCGTTTTCGGATCACTTCTTTCTACTCCTATTCCAAACCCTCCTCAAACTGCTATTCTTGGCATGCATAGCATTCAAAAAAGACCCATTGTTATAGATGACCAAATAGTAATCCGTCCAATGATGTATCTTGCTTTGACTTATGATCATCGTATCATCGATGGAAAACAAGCCATTCAATTCTTATCAACTATTAAACAGCATATTGAAGAACCTGAGCGATTGCTCTTAGATGTTTAAAGTTTCCTAATATTCAGGCACTCTATCATTTTTCTACGATAGAGTGTCTGGACGTAGTCAAACTCTCATCTTATAATAAAGCATATAATAAATGTTAGGAGAATTCATTGCCTGAGAAATACGATATTGTTATTTTAGGATCTGGTCCTGGTGGATATGTAGCAGCAATTCGTGCTGCACAATTAGATATGAAAGTATCACTCGTCGAAGAAAAAAGTTCCTTAGGAGGTACTTGCATGAATATTGGATGTATTCCTTCGAAAGCTTTATTGCATGCTAGTGAACTATTCTCGCTTATGAAAGAATCGGCTCAATACGGCATTATAAGCAGCGAAGTTAAACCTAATATTAAAATAATGCAAGACAATAAGCAAAAAACCATACAAACTCTTGGCTCTGGCATAGAATTCCTTATGAAAAAAAATAAGATAACCGTGTATCATGGAATGGGAATACTTACTGGTTCACAAGAAGTTACCGTACATGCAGACAAAAAAACAACTCTAAAAGCTTCGCGCATTCTCCTGGCAACTGGAGGAAAACCACAAGAGATTCCTGGTATTCCATATGATGGAAAATATATTGTAAGCTCTACAGAAGCTCTAGATTTTACATCTGTTCCTAAACGATTGTTAGTAATAGGTGGAGGCGCTATTGGTCTTGAGATTGGCAGTATTTGGTCACGCCTTGGATCAAAGGTAACCATATTGGAAGGTACTGCCGAAGTACTACCTGGGTGGGATCCACAAATAGCAAAACAGGCTAGAAAGCTATTAGAATCTCAAGGTATTACTTTTCTACTCAATGCACAAGCCAAGTCAATCAAACGAGAAAAAAGTTCAATAAAGATAGCATTGGCAAACGAAAAAGCAAATGCATTAGAAGCGGATAAGGTGCTGCTTGCGGTAGGTCGTAAACCTGTTCATAGTTTTCTTGATAAGAATAATAACACACTTGACTTTCGATTTACAAACAACGGAAAACAACTTGAAGTAAATGATGATTATCAAACTAATGTTCCTTCCATTTACGCCATTGGCGACCTCATACCTGGACCAATGTTGGCTCACAAAGCATCTGAAGAAGGTATTGTTGCAATTGAACGCATGAACGGCATTGCTGCTCGAGTTAATTACTCTTTGATTCCTAAAGTGGTATATACACATCCAGAAATAGCATCCGTAGGATTACAAGAAAGTGAGTTAAAAGAAAAAAATATAAAATACAAAAAAAGCGAAGCAAAATTCTCAGCAAACGGGCGCGCCTTAGCTATGGGAAACAGTGCAGGAAGAATTAAGATTCTTGCAGATAGTAATACCGACACTGTTTTGGGCATTCATATTATAGGTCCCAATGCATCAGAATTGGCAAATATGGCTGTCGTGGCAATGGAATTCTCCGCCAGTTCAGAAGATCTTGTTCGTATGGTCTATGCACATCCAACGCTCTCTGAAATACTGAAGGAAGCTTCGGAAGGTATCGAGGGTCATAGCATTCATGGGGGATAAGAATGACAATAAATGAATCACCACCAGATTACAAGAAAGGATTAGAAGGGGTTATTGTTGCCCACACACGTATTTGCCTTATTGATGGGCATACGGGAAAACTTTATTATCGGGGATACGAATTAAAAGACTTAGTAACACATTGTACCTATGAACAAGTATGTTATTTATTGCTCTTTGGCGAACTCCCCACCATAGAGGAATTGCAATCTTTTACTACGACTCTGCGTGATGTACGTTCATTACCAGCTTTTATTTTCGATATACTAAAAACTATTCCAAAAGAGAAACATCCGATGGAAATCTTACAATCAGGAATCGCATTGCTCTGCCATCAAGATTCTGAAGACCCACGTGCTTATGAAAAAGCTATTCGGATTATTGCGCAACTTCCTACCCTCATAGCTGCAATCTACCGTATTCAATCAGGGCAAAAACCTATCTCACCTTTATCCGAGCTTTCACATGGCAGCAACTTCCTTTACATGCTTCGAGGAAAGAAAGCCTTACAACAAGAGGGAGAAATTCTTGACAAGTGTTTTATCATTCATGCTGAGCACGGTTTGAACGCATCTACATTTACTGCCCGCGTGGCTGCTTCCACTTTCTCAAATTATTACAGTGCAATCTCTGCCGCAATAGGTACATTATTTGGTCCATTACATGGAGGTGCAAACGAAAAAGTTATGAGTATGTTGGATGCTATTTCTGTTGTAGAGAACGCCCAATCATGGGTAGAGAATCAATTGAAACAAAAAAAGAAAATCATGGGTATGGGACATCGTATATACAAAGTACGTGATCCACGTGCCCTTCTCCTTGAAAAATATCTCGTAAAACTTTCAAGAATGCACAACACTGAATATTTTTTATCAATCCTGAAAAGCGTTGAAGAGACATTCTACGCACAAATGCACGGGAAGTCGGTACATCCCAATATGGATTTCTTTTCTGGATCGGTCTACCGCTTGTTAGATATAGACACTTCATTGTTTACTCCACTTTTTGCCCTTTCCCGATCTGTTGGCTGGCTAGCACATATAAAAGAACAATACGATGATAACCGAATTTTTCGTCCCAACACTACATATATAGGATCCGATATTCGGAGCATCTCAGAACAAAACAATCATTTAAAAGGAAGTTGAATATGATTTATAATAGACTTGGAAAATCAGGACTAAAAGTAAGTACACTCTCATTTGGCGCATGGGTTACATTTGGCACGCAAATGCAATTAAATGCTGCACGATCATGCATGACTAGCGCCTATGATGCAGGTGTAAATTTTTTTGACAATGCGGAAACCTATGCCAATGGACTAGCTGAAACCATTATGGGGAAAGTTTTAAAACAAACTGGATGGTCGAGAGACTCATATATTATATCAAGCAAAGTATTCTTTGGGAGTTCTCCCGAACATCGACCAACACAAACTGGGTTGCACCGTAAACATATTGTAGAAGCATGTCATCAAATACTAAACCGTTTACAATTAGACTATTTGGATCTCTATTTCTGTCATCGCCTTGATCCAGAAACGCCTATCGAAGAAACAGTTTGGACCATGAATACATTGATTCAACAAGGAAAAATTCTCTATTGGGGAACATCTGAATGGCCCGCTTGCAGTATTATGGAAGCATACAGTATTGCCAAGCAGCATCATCTTATTCCACCTACTATGGAACAACCTCAATATAATATGTTACACAGAGAAAAGGTGGAAGTAGAATACACACAGTTATATAAAAGCATCGGGCTGGGAACCACCACATGGTCGCCGCTGGCGTCAGGATTTCTGACCGGTAAGTATATCAATGGAACTCCTGCAGGAAGCAGACTTTCTCTTCCTGGTTATGCCTGGTTAAAGAAGTATATTATTGAAGAACAACAACCTAATACACCATCGGTATTACAAAAATTATCAACTCTTTCATCCGATCTTTCTGTATCCCTATCTGCTCTTGCCATTGCATGGTGCGCACAAAATCCAAATGTGCATACAGTTATCACTGGAGCCTCAAATCCAGATCAAGTAAAACAAAATATGAAAGCTGTAGATGCGATCCAAAAACTTACACCAGAAGTAAACGAAAAAATAGAAGAAATACTAGCAAACAAACCGCATCCTCATGAGTAAAGTACATTACTTCAACAATATTGCATGGATTACTGGTGCCAGTTCTGGTTTAGGGCGAGATTTAGCTATTCAGTTATCTCAAAAAGAATGGCAGCTCATTCTTTCAGGACGTAATAGATCTGCTCTAGAACATACTAAAACTTCTTGCCTCAATCCTTCTCTTCATAGAATACTCCCCTTTGACGCTAGTGATATTAATGCTGTAAACACTGCACTAAAGAGTATTGATGTAACTCCTTCTCTCGTTATATTAAATGCAGGTGTAAGTCAGCGCGCAGTAAGTTATGAACTTGACACCAATGTTCTTTATTATAGCACCCAGGTAAACTACCTTACTCCCGTTCATATAGCAAGCTCACTGTTACCTGATATGATGCAGCAATCAGGAGGACTGATAGTCGCAGTTTCAAGTGTTGCCTCCGTGGCTGGAGTTCCTGGCCGTAGCGCATATGCGTCAGCAAAAGCTGCTTTAAATATATATATGTCAACCATTGCAACAGAATGTTATGCATCGGGTGTGCGTGTAACTATCGTATATCCAGGGTTTATTCAAACACCTATTTCAGTACACGCACTGCGAAAAGATGGAACACAACATCAGAAAATGGACATTACACACACTGATGCGATGGATAGCACACACGCAGCATCTGTCATAATAAAAAAACTAGGTAACCCTGCTATATGGATAGGACTCACTCCTCGCCTCAAACTATTACGTTTCTTTGCCCGGTATAGTCCTTCGTTCCTTTATTCTCGAATGCGCAAAATGGTATGATTCGTTATATTTTACTCACAAGAATAGTACATCGCCCAGAAGGTATGGGAAGGGTTCTCATTTTTCCTGGTGCTTCAATAGTAAAATAATATAGTTTCTTGGATTCATGAAAGATCTCCCATCCTTTCACTGCTTTTCGCATGAGTATCGTTACTGTATTTCTACGTAGCATAAGGTTTTCTATCCCCATTACTTCATAATTAGAGAGAACCCAATGTATTGTCTTGCGGGGAAGACTAATATTCATTCCAATAACCATTTCTATCAACATAGTCACAGTGGCCACCCCCGTATAAGCCAATAACCGGCGCCGAGGGAAGGAGTCATTTTCATCCCATTGTGCCTTTTTGTAGCTACCTGTTGGTGCATAAGCTTCCCAAATATCACTCTCATCAGCACCTTTCTTATGTAATGTTCCCACAATATGATATAAATGTTGAATAACTAATTCCCTTGCAAAGTCATATAAGTCATATCTTTGCAAACCTTTAGCAATAATAAAAGTAAACGGAGAAAATACAGATCCACAATATCCATTGCCATCAATCGAAAATAGTTTATGATCTGCAGATAGAGAAGGAACTGGATTATCTACTCCAAAATACCTTTTATCAGTAAGAAGATCTACCAATCGTTGCATTTTTGAAGTGTCGGGGACTCCTGCCAAAAGACTCCAGAAACCTGCTATCGTTTTCTCTGGTAGTTTGTTTTCTTCCTTATCAAGATCACAATAGATTCCCAATTTTTCATTCCACATCATTGAGTTGATTCTCGTCTTAAGTGCAAAGTATCGCTGTTTATATCGAAACGCAATGCTTTTATCATTGATAATATCCCCTAAATCAGCAATGTAACTCGCATTAAGCGCCTGTTGACAATTATAATCCACTAAGTAATATGCTTTTTCTCTTGGCGAATTACGCATCGTGGTAGCAGACAGAGGAGCTACGTACAAGCCGTTTGATTGCATAAAGGTCTGCTCTAACCACATATAATACTTTTCCAATATCGGGAGAACTTCGTCTATTCTTTTTTTATTGCCTATTTTATGATAGATATTATATTCTGCCCAAGAAAAAAGCGGAGGATTTAGACAGTCTGGGTTCGTACTATCTACAACAACAGGCGATCCGTCTTCCAAAGAATAATCACTCCGTATAGCTCCTGATTCTTCTTGTTTTTGATAAAATACATCCAGCTGAGATGAACACGGACAACTCCCATTGCTATATACCAAAAAGAAAGTAGACATAATTGTTTCGAACTGATTTAAAACCTCTGCTTCTGGATGTACAAATAGTTTAGATGGAAAACAAGAATGTGATTTATAATAACGCCACGATTCGGAGATCCAATACCAGGTCTTTTCATACAAAGACACAAATTCATTGTCAAAATAGTGAATAGGCGGAAAGTTTATAGAAACACTACGCGCAGTCATAAAAAAAACCCTTTTGCATTATTGGACTAACTGGAAGATATATACAATATAACTACCTTGATTGCATATATATACAATGCTAGTATACAAAGAGAAGCAAAAAATGACAAGTAGCATAAGAGATACTACAACTCTCCTTATACTCGCTGCGGGTATGGGAAGTAGATATGGTAGTTTAAAACAAATTGATCCTTTGGGGCCTGGAGGGCATAGTCTTATTGAATATATTATATACGACGCAATACGTGCAGGATTTACATCTTTTGTATTCATTGTACGCCCCGAGATCCAACACGAATTGGAAGCATATTTCTCCAAACGTCTTCCCTCTCATTTACCTATTCGCTTTGTAATCCAAGATCTTTCCGACATACCTATACCCTATACTGCTCCATCAAACCGTAAGAAACCCTGGGGAACTTCTCATGCAGTCTTTAGTGCAAGAGAGCATATACATACCCCATTTGCAGTAGTAAATTGTGATGATTATTATGGAACAGATGCCATTTCACAAATATATGATTTTTTACAGCACCCTCATCCCCATCAATACGCAGTCTGTGGTTATCGATTAGATACTACTCTTTCTTCCTATGGGCCTGTATCACGTGGGGTATGCTCTGTTGACCAAAAAGGATATCTCGAAGAGATTACCGAACATACACGTATACTAAAACAAGATGGAAATATTGAGAGTGTAGATAAAGATGATATGGTCCGTACTCGATTTCAAGGAAATGAGATCGTTTCCATGAACTTGTTCGGATTCATGCCAGACTTCTTTCCCCTTGTGCAAGAACATCTAAATGCATTTCTTAAAGAACATATCAACCTCAATACAGAACTATACATCCCTACCATTATAAATGCTGTATTGCGGTCTCAGAAGATTTCTATGAAAGTTATTCCTATTTCCCAACAATGGTTTGGTATTACCTATCGGGAAGATCGGGAGCAAGCCTTCAAAAATCTTCAGAAAATGGTGCACAAAGGTCTTTATCCCCTTCATTTATGGCGTTAACATACATATTTTTCTTCCTTTAATAATCTCTATAAAAAAGTTCCGACGTATTTACGGTGCTTGCTGCATCTCGTATTGCCATTGCAGGATGGGCCATTTTCCAGTTCCAAGCCAATGCCAGATGGCGGGTTTGCCATTTATGCCGGTAAAATCCCAATCAGGAAACTTATCGCTTCCTGTAAGATCACTTGTAGTATAAGCTGTA
>Ga0256913_10000013_pt1 | contig 70294 bp, 55 predicted proteins | sample Axial_MatmetaG_FD_185970 | JGI IMG/M metagenome (GOLD analysis project Ga0256913, IMG submission 185970) | Deep-sea worm associated microbial mat communities from Axial Seamount, Juan de Fuca Ridge, Pacific Ocean - Axial_Mat | ecosystem: Environmental > Aquatic > Marine > Oceanic > Microbial... | reverse complement strand
ATCTGATTTTAAATTACCTTTTCAGCCGTGAATGAACACAAATCTTCACTAATGAATTTTATTCGTGTTTCATTGGTGCTTATTAGTGGCTAAGAAAATCTTAAAAATCCTGAGAACAGGTTGATTATCCACTCCGCTGATTTATCTCAGGATATTTGAACATTCCAATTTCTGTATTAATTTAAGACAACAGCGGAAAATCAAATATAAAGGGAAACAAATGGGATGTCTGAAATTACAGATAAAAAGTTATAATCAACCTGTCCCTGAATTCACTGAATTCACTCGCAGTCAATGGATAATGGGAATTATGAATCGTTAAAAAGGTCAAATCAAAACAAGGAGTTATCAATGAAGTATTATTCAAATACAACCGAATCAATCGTGTTACGTACAATATGTTCACTGGTATGTTTTTTATCTTTTTTTACTTTACGAGGAAATGAAAGTTCTTTTAGTGAATTTTTCGCAGAAGTAAATCCACAGGAAAAAATCGAATACTTTGAAGAGGAATGTAAAAAGATTACATTTGGTGAAATTAAAAGCCAAGAATATATTTCAAAATTAAATGAGCATGAACGTTTTTTATTTGAGATTGAACTTAAAAAAGCTAAAAATCTATTTCAAGTTTTAAAAGAAACTGTGAATTTTATTAAAGACAATCAATTGACAAATAATCAAAAACTAAACTTAATAGAAAGCTTAGTTACTCTTCGTGGAAAAGTTCTCAGTCAAGACAAATGTGGCATAGGTAACTTAGAATTGTCATATGCAATTTCTATGCTTACATCAGGAATTACATGCCAACGATTAAAAGATAAAAACACTAGAATAGAGTTGCTTGGCCCGTTTGTAGAAGAAATACAAAAACAAACTTTATTGTCAACTACTTCTTTGCATCATGTATTATCTGATGAATTTAATTATCCTAATGAAAAACAAGAAACGTTTAAGCAAATTGTTCACGATATTTTGAAAAAAATGAATAAAGAAAAAAAAGAACAGAATAGTAATTCAACAAAAAAGAGAATTACTTCCCCGATTATCGTTGTGGGTAACTATCTTTCAAAAAACAATTTATTACAGTCGTTTAATGAGCAATTAACTAAACCTAATCAAGCAACTTTGATTTGGGATTTACTGAACTCTATGCGATTAGAAATACTGTGTCGTATGGAAATAATGAATAACGAAGAATTGAATGGCTACACAGGCAAAAAAGATGATTTTGCCAAAAAAGTAATGATTTATGATAAGAAAGTTAGCGATAATGAAAAATTTGTTTTTACAGGTAATGAAACGAATAAAATAAACTTACTCAAAAAACTTTCGACTTCGCAATTAGATATGAGAGCATATATTAAGAGAAATGGTTTGACTATTTTAGATATGATTTCCAATCGTCTAAAAATTAAGGAATAAAATCAATAGATTATGAAGAATCGTAAAAGGTTATTACTGGTAATCTCACTCTTTGGCATCATTGGAATAGGATATTTAATTTATTATTATTCTACGCTTGCTCAAATAACAATGAAAACAGCATCATTAGTTAGCAATCTTGGACTAATAAGACATGCTGCAATGATATATCAGAATGAATATGATCGTTTCCCTGATGATTTAAAAAAACTTGATTTGGATAAGAAAATTTTCAAAGATCCTTTTTCGAATAAAACCTTAGTTTGGATGCCAAATACTAGACATGATTTAGATTCTATTCTTCTTGCCCAGCCTGTTTGTTTTAACACTACCCCTTGGCCATTTTTTAAATATAAACGATATGCATTGCTTTATGACGGTCGAATTATAGAAATTGATTCTAATTGTGAATAACCCTCGCTCGTTCCTCGCTTCGGGAGAGACGCCAAGGGCGTTTATCAATGCGTATTTTTTCATAACGGTGCCTGCCCCCGCTATTTTATACTTTTCGAGTTTAGAAAACCTGGTGACAGGTTGATTATACGCTCTCACAGAGCCACAGAGATCACGGAGTTTTTTTTATTATTTTATTTTTATTTCTCTGTGTCTCCGTGCCTCCGTGAGAAAATCATGACACTATCTGATTTTAATTAACTTTTCAGGCACGAATGAACACTAATGTTCACTAATGAATTTTATTCGTGTTTCATTGGTGCTTATTAGTGGCTAAGAAGAATTTCACTTCATTCTTTTGATAGATTTATGACTGCTTCGAATGAGCTTCTTTAAGTTGATTTAATCGTTCAATTGACAATCCTGTTTTCTTAGAAATTATATCAATATCCAATACATCAAATAGAGAAATGGCAATGTCTTCTTTTCCCTTCTCTATCCCCTCTTGAATGCCTTGTTCAATGCCTTGTTTCAATCCGTCATTTTTTGCTTTTAACACAGCCAGTCTTTGAATTGATATGAACTCTTTTCTTTTATACTGCAGTTCGAGTTCTTCTTCTGTAAAATTTGCTTCGTTTACAACTTCAAGAGCTTTAATTATTGGTTTATTGAGTTTCTTGGGAATATATTCAAGACTTCCGGCATTTTTAATAAAATACAACCACTGTTCCTGTATTCCCTGCAAGTTATCAAGAGTTTTATTAAACTTTGGAAGTTCAATAAAGATTAACTCGATATCATCATTGTAATTAATAAAGTCATCTTTTTCTATCATTTTAAAATTTGTAATAATTTTATCCGTTTCTTCAAACATTATAAAATCAACAATTGTCAGTGCAATAACAGGATTTAAAAGCTGATAATCTTCTTTCTTATGTAGTTGTATTGAATAATTTTTTGCGGCGTTGTATAAAATTCTTTTTTCAAATCCCTCATGATTCAACACCTGCATTTCGATAATGATTTTACTCTTATCCTGAAGTTCAGCTTTAACATCAACATAGGTATCTTTCATTCCTTTAAGCATTGGAATATTGTATGGATCGACAATCATCAAATCCACTATCTTATTGTCTTTTTCAAAATCAATAACTGAATTCAAAAAATCTATGAGTATATCTTTATTTTCTAAGCTTCCAAAGACCTTTTTAAACGCATAGTCTGTTTTTACATCAAGAAATTTCATATTTGCACTTCCCTAAATTAAGCGTATCTGTATATTCAATAAATATATCCTGTATTTTTCACTCAAACGGTATATAAAATATACTAAAATATATAAACACTTGTACTTAGCATTGTAATTCTTTATCAAACTACCATACTATTTTATCAATATTTTTCAATATTTTATCTGTAAATATTGATAAAATCTCGGATTTAAAATCCTCTGGAAATCCTGGGGACGAAATCCTGGGGACAGGTTGATTATTCACTCCGCTGATTTATCTAGAAGATATTTGAACATTCCAATTTCTGTATTAATTTAAGACAACAGCGAAAAATCAAATATAAAGGGGAATAAATGGGATACAGGGAATTACAGATAAAAAGTTATAATCAACCTGTCCCTGAATTCACTAGGTGCAACTGACAAGCTGAATAATAACTCATTATTTGAGGGGTTCAGCTTGGAAAAAATTGGTTATGATGACCAACATTATTCGCATAGTAAACAATTCAGATCCGATATCATTACAGAGAAAAAATATTGGGCAAAAGTATTTAAAATTATAAAAGAATAGAGGTACAAAATGAATAGAAGATTAGTCATAACGTTTATAATTTTCATTATAGGCTCTGTTGTCGTTTCACAAGATAAAATATATGAATTAATGCCAGGAGATTATATTCTTTTTTACAATGGAAACACATCGTATTCTGCTGCAATAAAAGTTATAGTAAAAATGGAAGGGCAAAATATTAAAATATTAGTTCCAAAGCCATATAATGTGAGTAAACTCTTAAAATATGAAGGACACGGCACTTATTCGATGGATACTAACGACCCCATGGGTAATGGGAAAATTACCGGAAAAATAATAAGTAAAACTGAATTCTTAGGAACATTCAGTATAAAGTTTAGCTCAGAAGCAAAAAAAAGATTTTTTACAAATAAAGACGAAACAGGGGAATTTAAACTTATACCCTTTTCAGAGAAAAAATTTAGAGAATTGAAAAAAGAGATTAATGATAAATTGTATAATGTAAAAAAATATAAATCATTGGAAGAGATGGCTAAAGTTTCACCCTATGGAAGACAACTACTTGCAAGACAGGAAAAGGTCAAAAATCAGAGAAAAAAGACTTTTTACGGTAGAGTTATAGACCAATATAATGATCCTGTAGTTGGAGCAAAGGTAGAAATGAGGGTTTCTGATACTACAGCAATTGTTCTTACCTACACTGATTGGCCCAGCAAAATATATTATTGCACTACTGATAAAAACGGATGTTTTTCTTTGGGTAATATGAAATCCGGATATCGTGTAACGATCAAAAATGTAGAAAAAGAAGGTTATACAGATAAATTAGACTATTACAATGCTTTGTCATTATGGGGGGAAAAGTACACTACCCCGGCAGATCCAGTTATCATAAAAGTAAGAAAGAAAGGGCAGGATCCAACATATTTGATAAAGAATATAGACTTTAATCTAAAACTTAAACCAAATACTGAACAGTTGTATTCTTTTATTGATTTGGAAGAAGAATGGGAAGATGCTGGACATAATCGAGATTATAAGAAAGATTTTCTCCCTAACCACTACGATATAAAAGTCAATACCGTATTAAATAAAGAAAAAGGTGAATGGATAATAACTTTTAGTGCAAGCGGAAATAATGGCGGCTTTATCATTCGAGATGATTTTTTAAGTGAAGCTCCGGAACAAGGATATAAAAAAGAACTTAACTTTTATATGTTTTCTGATAAAAATAAGAATAGAACGCATCTTGAAGGCAAAAAAAATCTGAAAGACTTAGAAGGTAAATATTTGTATGTAAAAAGTAGAAAACCTGTTATTTATACTAGAATCAAAATAGGTGATTGTGATATACTGTCTGAATGGCTCCAAATAGACACATCGACTGCAACCAATCCTTATGGAGAACGTAATTTAGAATATAATGATGAATTACCGTTAGATATTAGCGATGAATGTTCATCAATTGTAGACAAATACTTTTTGACAGAAAAACTCCCTCCAAAACCAAATATAAAAAAGAATATGATAGAATTCAAAAAAACTCATAAAAGAGTTAAAAATAAATATTATGGCAATTATGAATGGATAAAAAAATGACCACCCTTAAGGTGGATTTAGCAATGAATGGCAATCGAGATGGTAAAATTAAATTCGATAAACCTGAAAGCGGGTAAAAGCGCGGACAGGTTGATTATACGCTCTCACAGAGCCACAGAGATCACGGAGTTTTTTTTATTATTTTATTTCTTTGAGTCCCCGTACCTCCGTGAGAAAATCCAGACATTATTCTGATTTTAAATTAACTTTTCAGTCACGAATGAACACAAATGTTCACGAATGAATTTGATTCGTGCTGCATTCGTGGTTATGAGTGGCAGTTATTCACCTTTTTAATCTATTCTTTAATTTTATTTTCCTGTTTTCTAATAGATTTGGAGTCTGTTATGTTATTATTCATCAGGTATTTAAGAAAGCAATACAGCAGATTTAGAGCATAGTTAAGGTAAGTATAATTATTTTCAAATTAATTAGTTTTTTCCAAAATTAGAGTATATCTCCTTCCTATTTTAAATGCATTAACAACATGCATATTCTTAAATTTTTCTGGTAATTTTTTATATTTACCTGTATCAAAAATAAAAATATGATTTTTGCTCTTATGTTGATTAATTTTTTGTAATTCTTTATCATTGATTTCATTAACAGTATGAGCAAGATAATAAACGACAGCCCCTCGCATTTTTTCATGTGCATTAAGCAAGTGGATGGTTATTTTATTATTATTTTCGAGTGATTTTATATAATCAAAAAGTTTACTATATGAATATTTTTTCTTAGCTGTCGCGATAAAAATACAATCGATTGATGCAAAAAGAAAAGCTAATGAAATAAGCATAAGAGCTAAAGCGTGGATACGGTATCCTTTTAAATCCAGGCCTAATGTCAAAACAGCAGCAAGAAATAATATAATCGGAATCAGGAGCCAAAAACGAATTCCATGAAGATATCCGAAAATGATAGAGACAATCGCAGTAACAGCAAAAAGAAAGGTTAATAAATAAGCCAAAGTTTTTAATACCGCAAGTAATTTATCTTTATATTGAGATTCAGCTATATATTGAGGTAGAGCCCCCAGCATATTTCCAATTAGAACAGCCTGGAAAGCATATAGAGGCAAAAGGTAAACCTGTCGTTTTCCTGCTGAAATAGATAATAGGATATAAGGGATCACTGCTGAGCACAAAAAGTAAAGAGATATTTGTGATTTATTTTTTTTCATTTGTAAAAAATTATAAACAAATGCAAGCGGCAATAGAAAAGTCCATGGAGCCAACTGGACAAAAAACTTTTTAATATAATAATAGAAAGGTTCAACATGTTCAGGGTGACTGCCAGTAAATCGTCCGAAATTATTAGTCCATACAATAGTATAAACGGCATCATATCCGGCTTGATTATATAAAAACACAATCCAAACAGAAACTGGAATAAAAGCTAATAATGCCCCGCTAATGAAATAGCCCCACATATTCCATTTTTCACCTTTTTTCAAGATAAATTGAGATATAAACAAGTAAGATGCAATTCCAACAGCGGGAATTGCAAGTCCAACAAGGCCTTTTGAAAAAATTGCTCCACTAAGGGCCAAAGTAAAAATCAAGAAAAAGATAATTTTATCTTTTTTTGTATTAGCGGTAGTTAAAACAGCAAATGCTAAGACTGCAAATTCGATAAAAACTGCCAACATCATATCGATCATACACTTATGCCCATATTCCCAAAATTGAGCTGAAGTGCCTAAAATAATAGCAGAAGAAAATGCGGCAATCAAAGAAAAATTAAGTTTTTTCAGGAACCAGAATAGACCAAGCACCCCGAAAACAGCCATAACAGCGGCAGGGAATCTTGCAGCAAACGGGGTTCTGCCAAATAGTTTAATAGACAGAGCACTTTTCCAAAAAAACAGAGGAGGTTTTTCAAGAAAATCTTTTCCATTTAATTCTGGTTTCAGCCAATTTCCATTTTCTGCGATCTGAGTAGAAATTCCAGCGACCCGTGTTTCATCTCCGGCAACGAGTTCTCTGGAATTTAATGTTAAGATATATACAATCATGCAAAAAAGAAGTAAAGCCCAGTAAATCACTTTATAATTAAATTCAGTATCAGAATATTCAGTTAATTTTTCCAAATTCATATCTCCGCTTTATTCTAAAGACCATTATCGTTCTACAATATAATACCTTTATTAAGCAAATATTAAATTTTAATTAAAAAAATTTAATATTTTAAGAATTATGTAAAAAGTAAAAAAGATTAAAGATGAGGAGACTCGCCCTCATTTTCAATTGAGTTTAAAATTTTTAATTCAGTCGTAATATCATTATCTTTTAACATATCAATTTTTTTCCATGCCCCTGAATAAAACCGCCCCCACAATAGTAGAGAAGTAAGGGCAGAATAAGAAATAATAAAGAACCATAATTGAATAATTCCGAAGTGATAAATTTCGACAATAATATAAGCACCAGGAATAAGTATCAACCATGAAGTACCGATTAAAATAAACATGGAAACTTTAGTATCCCCTGCCCCTCTCAAAGCACCAACAAACATAAATTTAAATGAATCGAAAATATTACTAACGGCCAAGCATACCAAAATGGACCCGCCTAAAGCCACAATTGCTTCGAAATTTGAATTCTGATTTTTATCTGGAGCAAAAAATTCAAAGAGAGGTCGTTTAAAGAAGATATAAACAAGTCCCATGAGAATTAAATAAAAGACGAGGCCACTCCAAGCTCTATATGGTGTTTTTGCAGCATTTTTAAAATCCCCAGCCCCGACATAACGCCCGGTTAATATCCCCACAGCCTCTGAAGTGCTCATTAACGGCATAAAAATAAGCATATTAATTGAAAAGACAATAGTTGATGCGGCCAGTTCCAATTGCCCCATTCTACCTATTAGAAAAATTAAATATGTAAAACCGCTGACAGAAAAAGCGACTTCGATTCCTGAAGGAGCACCAAAGGTCAAAAGTCTTTTTAAATCTTTAAAATTCGGTAGCCAGTTACTTCTGGTTGGGTAGTTTTTCTGATTTTGAAAAATGAAGAGGGAAAATGCAATAAGAGCAGCGACAAAACATCCGACAAGAGTAGCAAAAGCTGCGCCACTTATTCCCATTTCAGGAAATCCGAATTTTCCAAAAATTAAAATATAATCCAAACCGATATTGACAAGATTAGCAATACTCTGAATAAGCACGATAGTCCATGTTTTTCCGCGTCCTGTAAAGAAAGCTGAAAATGCAGTTGTCATAAAGAGGAAAGCACTGCTAGACATCATTATATGAAAATATTCAAGTTCTTTAGCTTGAATTTCCGGTGCGTGTCCCCCTTTGTATATAAAATATTCCCCTGGATAAATCAGCCCCCATGAGCAAATCAAACCAGCGATTAGAGCGAAATGGAAGCCTGCCCACGGGACTCTGGCGCAAGCTTCAAAGTTTTTTTTCCCAAAATTTTGAGAGATGATTGAAGCAGTAAATCCTGTAGTGATCAGAAAAAAAGAAAAAATCAAGAATGATAAAACCCCCCCCGGCAATGCAGCAGCGACATCATTAGTTGAATATGAAGCGAGGAATTTTCTATCGACGAACTGCATAATAGTATTGGTAGCATTTGTGATCAACAAAGGATATGCAATTACCCACAATTCAAGATAATAGTTTCGAGAAGGTATTATTTCTCCAGTATCTTTAAATTTGTTTACATTGTCTTTCATTATTGGTCTAAATACTTTTCTTATTTCTAGTCGCTAATCATTCATTATTCTGAGACATATTAAAATCATTAATACTTCCAGTAATTCTCTCATATTGATATATGTTTATTTATTTTTTACAAACAATAAAGTATGAAAAAGTCAAAAATTTAGATCTAAAATATCTTAAGAATGTGAGATTAATTATATTTGGAGTTATTTATGGATAAAGTTTTCTAATTTCCAAAAGATTAATTATATTTTTCTTTTTGCTATTTCCTGTTTAATTTTTATAAATCGGCTTGATTTTAGTGTTAAATATGATTATAATAGTTGTTTTTTATAATTTTACTGCAAGAGATATTACATTTATAATGGAAAGTTAAATCATTAAAAGGATTTTGATTTATTCAAAAAAGAAGGAGAAATAAAAGAATGAACTACACTCATGAAGTGGAAAAAATGGAATGTGTATGTAAAGGGCCTAAAAATGGACCTGCCCCAATTCCTCAGGAAGGAGCCTGGACACAGGCAAAAGAAATCAAAGATATATCTGGTCTTACTCATGGAGTGGGGTGGTGTGCACCTCAGCAGGGTACCTGCAAGCTTACGCTTAACATAAAGGCTGGCATTATAGAAGAAGCACTTGTAGAGACTCTTGGTTGTACAGGGATGACTCACTCAGCAGCGATGGCTTCAGAAATTCTTCCAGGAAAGACAATTCTTGAGGCGCTCAATACAGATTTAGTTTGTGATGCAATTAATGTTGCAATGCGTGAACTTTTTCTTCAGATTGTTTATGGTCGTTCTCAAACAGCATTTTCAGAAGGCGGGCTTCCGATAGGAGCAGGACTTGAAGACTTAGGAAAAGGTCTTCGTTCGGTAACAGGAACAACTTATGGCACAAAATCCAAAGGAGCGCGTTATCTTGAAACAACAGAGGGGTATATTACAGAGCTTGCTCTTGATGAAGACAGCGAGGTTATCGGTTATAAATTTGTTCATCTTGGGAAAATGATGGATTTCATCAATCAGGGAGATGATGCCAACGACGCACTGAAGAAAGCATCCGGTAAATATGGTCGTTTTGATGAAGCGGTAAAAACAATTAATCCTAGAGAACAATAAGGAGATTTCAATATCATGGTTAATTTTGAAGGTTATGAAAGGCGAATTGCTCAAATAGAAAACTTTTTAAGTACGAACGGCATAAAATCACTAACAGAGGCTGAAGAAATTTGTAAAAACAAAGGGTTGGATATATACCAGATAGTAAAAGAGGTTCAGCCAATATGTTTTGAAAATGCATGTTGGGCGTATATTATTGGTGCGGCTGCAGCAATCAAAAAGGGGATCACCAATGCAGCGGAAGTAGCAGAAGTTTTAGGAGAAGGACTTCAGGCGTTCTGCATTCCCGGTTCAGTAGCAGATTCAAGAAAAGTTGGACTAGGACACGGGAAACTAGCGGCGATGCTTTTGCGCGAAGAAACTGAATGTTTTGCATTCTGTTGCGGTCACGAATCTTTTGCGGCAGCGGAAGGAGCGATTGGGATAGCAAGCACAGCGAATAAAGCCAGGACAAAGCCATTAAGAGTTATATTAAATGGACTTGGTAAAGATGCAGCCCACATTATTTCGCGTATTAACGGTTTTACACATGTTAAGACAGAATATGATTATAAGACCGGGAAGCTGGAAACTGTACTTGAAAAACGCTATTCAAAGAGTGTTAGAGGAGATGTCCGTTGTTTTGGTGCGGATGATGTTCAGGAAGGAGTAGCTATTATGCATTACGAGTCAGTTGATGTTGCAATAACAGGAAATTCAACAAATCCAACCCGTTTTCAGCATCCAGTTATGGGGTGTTACAAAAAAGAGTGTATGGAACAGGGTAAAAAGTTTTTCTCAGTTGCTTCAGGCGGCGGAACCGGAAGGACGCTTCATCCAGATAATATGGCGGCTGGACCGGCATCATACGGGATGACAGACACAATGGGTAGAATGCATTCAGATGCTCAGTTTGCAGGTTCATCATCTGTTCCTGCACATGTAGAGATGATGGGATTGATTGGAATGGGGAATAATCCTATGGTTGGAGCTTCAGTGGCTGTTTCTGTCGCAGTTGCTCAGGCGTAAAAGTTATCTGGAGGTAAAATATATAAACGCCTCGGTAGAGGCGTTTATATTATCAGATACGCTAAATGTTATAAACAGAGTAAAGGTCGCTGTTTTTTTATTGTGCATCAATCATTCGTTTTATAGGGATAAATGCTTTTTCTCTGACAGGTTCAGGAACCGTAATGATATTTCTATTATTTTTCAGTGCATCGAGTACATGTTCAAGTCTATGCATTTTCATATCTGGACAGACAGCCTGTTCTGATGCAGGAATAAATTGTATATCAGGATTTTCTTTTTGAAGTCTGTAAATCATTCCAATTTCAGTGGCGACAATAATTTTTTCAGCAGAAGAATCTTTTGCAAATTTAAGCATTCCCCCGGTACTTAATGCCGAGTCGGCAAGTTTAATAACGTCCAATTGCGATTCGGGGTGAACAATTACAAGAGCTTCAGGAAATTCTTCTTTTTTTCTTGCAATAGCTTCAGTGGTAATTCTCATATGAACAGGACAGTATCCTTCCCACAAAATCATATCTCTATCTGTCTGTTTCTGAATATAAGCCCCGAGGTTCTGATCGGGGACAAAGATAATTTTTTTATCTTCAGGGATATTTCTGACAATATTCAGAGCATTAGAAGAAGTAACACATATATCACTTAATGCTTTAACTTCAGCAGAACTGTTTACATAAGTAACAACGACAGCATCAGGGTATTTTTCTTTAAGATCTGAAAGCGAGTTATAATCTGCCATATCAGCCATAGGACATCCTGATGTCAAAGAAGGCAACAGTACTGTTTTTTCCGGGGAAAGGATATAAGCAGTTTCAGCCATAAATTTAACACCGCAAAAGAGAATGACATCAGCTTGAGTTTTGGAAGCTTTAATGCTTAATTCGAGACTATCTCCGACAAAATCTGCGATTTGCTGCACTTCAGCAAGCTGATAATTGTGAGTTAGAATAACCGCATTGCGTTCTTTTTTAAGAGTTTTTATTTTTTCAATAATCGAACTATTTTCATAAACACTCATTATTAAGCCTTTTTTTAAAATTTAATGACACCTTTTTTCATAAGAAAATAAACAACCCCGGCGAGAATTCCAATAAAAATAATAAACTTAAACAAGCGTGCAATAAACCGTTTAAAATTAGACCGCTTTTCAGCGAGTTTAAACTGATTGATATTTTCGGTAGTTCGTACCGACTGACTGATACACTCTTCAGAGCAAAATGAGTGACCTTCGTGTAGCAGCACACAATCATCGCACAATGGCTTAAAGCATGCGGTGCATCTATCGGTTGCAGGAGAATCAGGATGATTTAAACAAACTTTTGACATTTTTACCTCCGTGGAAATTATATATACTTAAATTACGATTAACACCCCAAATATTTATCTACAGAATTTGCAGTAATAACGCCATAATTAGCAGCGCCGAGCCATCCTGACATAATAATTCCGACAGAACCAGTGTGAAAGAGACCGCCAATTTCTTTATTCAAGTTCATACTGATATCCAGTCCCTCAAATTTAGTACCGAATGAAGCTCCCCCCAAATGGCAGGTATATCTTCTGAAAGTTTTTGGAGTAGCAGCTTCAGTATAATCAATTTTTTCTCTAATACCTGGAATATATTTATCAAGAGCACGAATCGTATCTTCTATCATTTCTTTTTTTGCTTTTTTATATTCATCATCAGTTAAATCTTTCCAGTCGTCATAATTTGCATTCATTGAAGCAACAACGGTATAATCGTCACTCCCAGGTCTAATATCCGGATAATATACGGAAAAAGTCCGGCTGGAAATATTTTTAGAAAGCAATTTTTCAGGTTCAAAAACAGGGTAAGTTGAAGTAAAAAGCAGATCACCTATATAATCAAATGCTTCCCCCGGCTTCAAACCGATATATACTTGGCAACTACTGTTATTTAAGCGTACCTGATCCACTTTATCTAAAAATTCTTTTGAAAAGTGTTCATCACCAACCCATTGATGAACAGTTGAGAGAAGATTACCATTTGAAAGTAGAGCTTTTGTTTTAATTATTGTGCCGTTAATTTTTACAGCGTCCACTTTTTGATTATTAAGTATGACCTTTTCAAGTTTAGAAGAAAGTTTAACATCAACTCCATTGGAGTTCAACTCCTGCTTCATCATCTCAATCATTTTATCGGTTCCGCCTTTAAAAGAATAAACCCCTTTACTCATAAAATTAGAAAACACAATCCCATAAGTGATTGCAGGTTCATTCAGAGTTGAACCATTGGCGTATGTAATTGGTTCCATAAGGAGTCGCACAATATCATTTCTACCGGGAAAGTATTTTTCGAAGAGCTCTTTATTGGTCATTGAACGGTCATCATAATAGTTCATTTTGTCAAGCTCATTATAAAAAGCTTGTGCCGTTTCAAGTTTCTGACCAAAATTTTCTACGAGGATTCTGGTAAAATCTTCTTTAGTAAAGGTTGTTTCAAGGGAAAACTGAGGGTTATCAAATCTTACTCCTTTTACTTGGAAAATATGTTCAGCCATATCTTTAGACCAATATTTTCTAAGAGTTTTTTTCATTCCTACGGGAAAGCCGTGAAGAGCAACATCGAAAATATGATTTTTTCGTTTAAAATATGTTGCTAATCCACCAAGTTGAAAATGTTGTTCGACAAGTAATACTTTTCTACCGGCTTTTGCAAGAACATTTGCAGCAGTTAATCCCCCAAGCCCGCCACCTGCGACTACTACATCATAGAATTTTTTATATTCGTTATTAAGTTTCATATTCTTAAAAAGTCCAAATTTAATATTTTCACACACTCAAGGAAGTATAGTTTATAATTCAAATCTTTCAAATCGTAAATAAAAAAAAAGAAATAAACAGAGAAAAGAATGATAATTAATTCTTTTATTTTTTTCTGGAGAAAAAGAGAGCGACAAAATAAGTAATTAAAGCAAAAGCAAAAGCATTCAAAGGAGCAAGGATAGAAGCACCGATAATCCAGTCAGCAATTCTCAAATGGAATTCTTTTATAAGAGTCTGATAATTACCTACAGCCAACCAGTGTCCATGTCGGATAAAATAACCAATTTGAATGCAAGCAAAAGGGACAAAAGGCGGCATACAGAGGTGACTGATATTAACAGACATAATTTTATTAAGTCGTAATTTAATACTGAAGTAGATAATCAATGCAGTATGCAGGCCAAGTACAGGTAGAGTACCGATAAACATACCGACAGCGGCAGCGGCAGCCAAAGCTCCAGGAGAAGTATTTTCTTTCATAAGAAACTTCAAAAAAGCAATTGGATGAGTTAAGAATTCTAAGAACTTTTCTTTTTGGAAATTTCTTTCACAGATTCTTTTTTGAGGTATAGGAATCATAGCCGCAAGAAAAGCTTTGATAATATATAATTTTCCAGGCAGGGGTAATTTATTTGAACACGAAAATTGATCAAGGGAGCAGTTTCTGATTCTGAATCCTGTTTTAGCTGCCCGAATTAGGATATCAATATGGAATGTTGATTTTTCGAAATCAGAATACTTTAGAGAGGCGATTAATTTAACAGGATAAATCCTAAATGAGTTATAGAAGCCCCAAATTTTTTCTCCTGTTAAGAGTTGTAGAGAAGTTAATATATTATTTTGTTCAGTATTAAAAAGAGTTTTTTTTTCAGATACGGTTATTAATTCGACAGGGAGTTCTTCAACATTTGCCTTATCAAGGAGTAGGTGAAGTAATATTTTATAATCATCAACATCATGTGCATCGATTAAATAATCACAGTTATGTTTAAGTGCATATTTAACGGCCTTTTTCAGATATAAAAAATTATTTTTTGTTTTTCTGACCGAATAGAACAAAAAATCGGCATCGTTAATGATTTTTTTCTTTTTAATCTTGATGCCGGAATCGTGAATACATATAAGTTTTTTCAAGATATAAATTTACTTTTTCTGGTTAAAGATATTCATAGCTTCTTCAGCTGAATCAACGACATGAAAAAGGTCCATATCTTTGGGAGAAATTTTTTGTTTTGGAATAAAAACATTTGAGAACCAGTCAATTACGGGCTGCCAGAAATCTGAACAAACGAGACAGATTGGCACCTGTGGCATTTTATTAGTTTGAATTAGAGTTACAACTTCAAAGAACTCATCCATAGTACCGAAACCACCTGGGAAGACTGCAACGCCTTCAGTATATTTCAAAAAATTGACTTTTCTGATGAAGAAGTAATGGAAATCAACCTCATCCGTGAGATAAGGATTTGAAGACTGTTCCATAGGAAGTTTAATATTCAAACCTATAGACATACCACCAGCTTCTTTTGCCCCTTTATTAGCGGCCTCCATTATTCCCGGTCCACCACCAGTCAAAACGGGGTGTCCAGCATTAGCAAGTATTCTTCCAAGTTTTTCAGCTTCCTGATAGTCTGGTTCTTCTGGTTTAGTTCGTGCGGAACCGAAAACAGTGACAACATGATCGAACTGACTCATAGTTTCAAAAGAATCTACAAATTCAGCCATAATTCTAAAAATTCTCCATGGGTCGCTATTTGTAAAATCTTTAAAAAGGGCATCTGCAGTTACTGCTGGGGTTTTAATACTTTTTGCTTTCATGGCATTCCTTTCAAAACATTACAAAAATGTTTTCTACAGTTAAAATTATGCTGTCACTATCGTTCATCTACCTATGTTAAGATTATACATTATAGAAGAGACAAGTCAATACCAAGGAAATAAAAAAGAGAAAAAATATCAAAAAAAACGGCGTCAGAAGACGCCGTTTAAAAAAAAGAGAAAGGAACGATTAAGAATCTTCAGCCTGCTCTGCTTTATAAGCATCTACAATTTCTTTAGCGACATTGGAAGGCACCATTTCATATCTGGAAAATTCCATTTCGAAAAGCCCTCTGCCTTGAGTCATGCTGCGTAGTTCTGTAGCATATCGAGCCATTTCCACGAGAGGCACTTCAGCATTAACCACCTGCATTCCTTCTTCGGCGCTCATACCTAAAATTCTTCCGCGTTTATGGTTCAAATCACCTGAGATATCTCCCATATACTCATCTGGAATCATTATTTTCACATTTTGAATTGGTTCGAGAAGAATAGGTTTAGCATTTTCCATAGCATTTCTAAAAGCAGACCGTGCGGCGATTTTAAAAGCCATTTCAGAAGAATCAACAGGGTGGTGTTTTCCGTCATAAACAGTCACAATAACATTTTCAACTTTACATCCCGCCAACGGACCTTTAATCATAGCTTCAACAACCCCTTTTTCAACAGCAGGAATAAAGTTCTTAGGGATATTCCCCCCAACGACTTCATTTTTAAATTCATATCCATCCTGAGACGGAGAAATTCTCAAATAAACTTCACCAAACTGCCCATGACCGCCAGACTGTTTTTTATGTCTATAATGCCCTTCACCCGGAGCAGTAATTGTTTCTCTATAAGGAATTTTTGGAGCTTGAAAATTAACATCCACTTTAGCTGTTTCTTTTAATTTTTTCATAACTTGCGTTAAATGCTGATCGCCCATTCCAGAGAGGATAAGTTCATGAGTTTCGGTATTTCTAGTTACTTTAATACCTGGGTCACTTTCTGAAATTTTAGCCAATCCAGTACCGATTTTTTCCTCTTCACCACTTTTTACTGCAGTAATTGCATAAGACATAATAGGGTTAGGGAAATTAATTTTCTTAGTTTCAGGTACAGAAGAAGCAGTACCTAAAGTTTGATTAACATGAGAATGTTTAAGTTTAGGTATTCCAATAATTGTACCAGGTCCAGCCTCTTCGGCAAGCACCTGATTTTTACCATTCATAAAATATATAGGCCCAAAGCGCTCTTTAGAATGGTTTGATACATTATGTACTTCGGAATCCGGTTTAAAGGTTCCGCTTAAAACTCTAAGAAAAGTAAGTTGTCCAATAAATGGATCAACGATTGACTTGAAAATAATTCCGATACCCGCACCATCAGCAGATATTTCTAAAGATTCACCATTTTCAAGACCAATATCACCTTTAGTGAATGGATCAGGCATAAGATTTACAATACCATTCATCAATTCATCAATACCAATATTTTTTTCTACGCTTCCGGCAAATACGGGGACAAGACTTCCTGAAAGTATAGCACTGTGAAGTCCTGTGGAAATTTCTTCTTCAGAAAGGGTTTCTCCATCGAGATACCGCATCATAAGTTCTTCATCAGTTTCAGCGACGGTATCCATCACCTGTTCTTTATATTTATCAACGAGCTCTTTCAAATCAGCAGGGACTTCATCAGATTTAAGTAAGTGAACGACTGAAGAAAAATCAGCTTCTTTACCTACTGGCATAGTGAAAGGCACGCAGACAGTTTTCCCGTAAATTTCCTGAATTTTTTCCAAAACAGCAAAAAAATCAGAGCGTTCTTTATCAAGTCTGTTTACAAAAATAATTCTGGGTAAATTGTTTGCTTTTGATAACTTCCAAGCCCTTGCGGTTCCAACTTCCAAACCATTAACACCATCAACAACAATCAAAGCGCTGTCTGATGCAGTAAGAGCTGCAATTGTTTCGCAGATAAACTCTCCATATCCAGGAGTGTCAGAAAAGAAAAGCTGCGTTTCATTCCAGGAGCAGTTTAATGGGGCAGCATAAATACTGCTTTGCTTCTGATGTTCATCTTCCGTGTAATCGGAAACAGTGTTGTTCTGGTCAACTTTTCCGCAGCGGTCAACAGCGCCTGATTTAAAAAGCATTAAGTCACATAGCGATGTTTTCCCGCTGCCTGCGTGGCCTGCAACGACGAAATTCCTTGTTTTTTCAGGTACGATTTTCATAATCATCATCCTTTTGAAGTTTGTATACTGTTGTGAAGTTTAATTAAACACTAACAGTAGAATCTTATAAAACTCCTAGCGGTCCTCTACATTATAGCTTCAAAAATGAATAATGCAAAAGACTTTTTGCAATAATTCTCTTGTATTTTTTCAGAAAGGCGTTATATAAAGCTTGCGATATATTTCTCTGCCGCCATAGGAAACAGTTTTTTGCAGGTAGCAAATAAAATCGCTTAATAAGGAATATAAAAGAGCTGAACATTTATGAGTAAAGAAAAGAAAATCCGGCACAAGAAATGTGGACTAAGTCCTTTTGATATAGTTGCTGATTCTCATGTAGGTCTTGTCAGGGAGTGCAATGAAGACAGTTTTGTGTACTGTGTCAATCCCGACAATCGGAATGCATTAGTAGCGGTTGCCGATGGGATAGGAGGGCACGAGGGAGGAGATATAGCGAGTGCCTTGTGTATGCAGACCCTTACAGCAGCCTGGCGTGGCAGTAAATACCAGAATTTATCTAAGATAAAAGAGTTACATAATTTTCTTATAAAAAGTCTTCAGCAAGCCAATAAAGTAATCAATGATTTAAATAGTTCATTTAAGATACAGCATCCAATGGGGACAACGGTTGTTGCCGGAATTTTTTCACCTGGAGAAATACATATTGCCCATGCTGGAGACAGTCGTTGTTATAGACTTAGGAACGATATTCTTGAGCAGCTGACAGAGGACCACAGTTATGTTGCAGAATTAGTAAAGAGTAATTTAATAAGTCCAGAAGAAGCGAGGAATCATCCATTTTCACATATAATTTCGAGATCGATAGGTCCATCCCCTACCCTGGAAATTGAGTTAAATGTATTCAAACAAGAAAAGGGAGACAAATATATTTTTTGTTCAGATGGAATGACAGCACACTTAGACGACTTTGAGATTGAAACCATATTGATAGATGCGGAAAACCCTTATGATGCAGTGAAGGAGTTAATGTACTCATCTCTGCGAGGTGGCGGAGATGACAACATAACGATTATAGCAGTTTTCACATAACGAACAGAATAGTTACCATGTTAAAAAGCGGATAAAATTAATTTAGATGAATACGATACAAAAATTTAACTTTCCATCGTTCTGCTGTGAAATAGTAGAAAAGTCGAAAAGCAGTGAAATTTCCTATGAATATTTAAGCATATTTGAATATGATTTCTGTTTATGTAGTGATGAGGATAGTGGAGAAAAAAAATATAAACTTTATTTTAAAAGTAAAGAAGAAGCTGAAAAAGCATCAGAAAATCTTAAAAGGCTTCCAAGGGAATGGCAAGAAGCCGGTATTGAGTTTGGTGAATCTAAGATTTTTTTTATTGAACAAAAAGATTGGTCTGAAGAATGGAAAAAATTCTTTCCAATTCAGCACATAGCGGAGAATTTAACAGTAAGGCCGGCGTGGCTTAAGTATACTCCCCAAAAAGAAGAAGAGGCAGTTGTAGTTGTTGATCCTGGCATGAGCTTTGGTACTGGCGGTCATGCAACGACAAGGTTTTGTCTAAAAATGTTAGCAGAATTGCCGGGAAAGAGAGATAAAACATTTTTTGATGCCGGCTGTGGCTCAGGTATACTATCAGCTGCCGCGTATAAGTTAGGCTACAAAAGCATAGCAGCATTTGATTATGATCCTGTATGCATAAAGTGTTCATTAGAAAACTTTGAAATGAATCATATTCCGGAAGGTTCTGTTGATTTATTCAAGGCAGACATAATGGCATTTCCTGATGATAAGTTCAAACAATATGATGTAACTGTGGTAAATATTCTTGCGCATATAATATTAAAGTCAGTTGAAACTATTACAACATTTGTATCTACAGGTGGCTATTTGATACTTGCGGGAATTCTGACAAGTGAATACGCTCATTTAAGAGAAGAATTTATTGCATCAGGCTTCACTGAATTAATCTCTGAAACTGAATCCGAATGGACTGGCGGATTTTTCAGGCGTCTATAAAAAAATCTTAATGAATAAAAATCGTTAAAGAGGTTATTTTTTCAATTTTAAAGTTTGATTTTACTTATGCTTACTGTATAGTTTTATGATGAGATTATTCGGGCAATTAAATGAATGCACAAAACAGAACTGAAAAAGTACTAGTTAATTAGTATTTAAGGTTCTGAAAGATCTTAAAAACACAATTAAGAGAAAGCAAAAAGAAGATGACAGCAAAAGAGTTAAGAGAAAAATATATAGGTTTTTTTGAAAGTAAGGGTCATGCCTGCATCAAAAGTGCTCCCCTTATTCCGGAAAATGATCCAACAGTACTTTTTACAACAGCCGGAATGCACCCGCTTGTTCCATTTTTAATGGGGGAAAAGCATCCACAGGGGACGAGGTTGGTAAATTATCAGAAATGTATCAGAACAGGAGATATAGAAGAGGTTGGGGATCCAGTTCATCTAACCTTTTTTGAGATGCTTGGGAACTGGTCTTTAGGAGATTATTTCAAAAAAGAGGCAATTGAATTCAGTTTTGAATTTTTAACTTCAGAAAATTGGCTAAACCTGCCGTTAGACAAGTTAGCTGTAACTGTTTTTGAGGGTGATGATGATGCTCCATTTGATAAAGAAGCGTATGATAAATGGCGTAATTTGGGAATAAGAGAAAACCGAATAGCAAAATGCCCGAAAAAAGATAACTGGTGGGGTCCGGCCGGGCAAACGGGACCATGTGGACCTGACACTGAAATGTTTTTTTGGACAGGAGAAGAAGAAGCGCCGGAAATTTTTACACCTGATAATAAATTATGGGTTGAAATATGGAATGATGTTTTTATGCAGTACAACAAGACTCAGTCAGGAGTCTATGAGCCGCTGAAACAGAAAAATGTAGATACTGGAATGGGAGTTGAACGAGTTACAGCCATACTTCAGGGTAAATCATCTTGTTATGAGACAGAGCTGTTTCTTCCACTGTTTGCAACTCTTGATAATTTAAGAGGAATAGATACACCGTCTGAGCGTACTGATGCGGAGAGGATTATTGTTGACCATATCAGAACAGCTGTATTTATGGTTGCAGATGGGGTTATGCCGGGGAATGTTGACCAGCCTTATGTTTTGAGAAGAATATTAAGGCGTAGTATATTAAAAGGGAATGAATTGGGAATTGAAGGTCATTTTCTTGCTGAAATAGCGAAAACAGTTGTTGCCAACTATTCGGAGATATATCCTGAATTAAAAAAGTCTGAGGATCAAATATACACAGAATTAACGCTTGAAGAAGAGCAATTTGCAAAAACTTTGGAACGGGGGATTAAAGAGTTCTACAAGTTAATTTCCCGTGTTCCGGCACATGTCAGGAAAAAGGTTATCAGTGGGAAGAATGCATTTAAGCTTTATGACACTTACGGTCTTCCTATAGAAGTAACTACAGAAATGGCAGAAAAAGAGGGATTTGAAGTTGATGTAGCGGGGTTCAAGAAGGCATTTGAAAAGCATCAGGAACTTTCCAGAAAAGGAGCTGAGCAGAAATTCAAAGGGGGACTTGCGGATAACACAGAAAAGACCACAGCACTACATACTGCGACCCATATACTACACCAGGCATTAAGGCAGATTTTAGGCAATCATGTTGCTCAAAAAGGATCAAATATAACAGAAGATCGTCTTCGGTTTGACTTTTCGCATCCGGAGAAATTAAGTAAAGAGCAACTGCAGGAAGTGGAAGATTTGGTAAATGATGTAATTTCATCAAATGCTCCTATAACCTGTGTTGAAATGTCACTTGAAGATGCGAAAAAATCAGATGCGATATGTTTATTTGTTGAAAAATATGGAGAGCGTGTTAAAGTCTATTCTATAGGAAATTTCAGTAAAGAAGTATGCGGAGGTCCGCACTGTGAGAATACTTCAACATTAGGGCGTTTTAAAATTAAAAAAGAAGAGAGTTCCAGCAGAGGAGTACGACGCATAAAAGCGGTTCTGTTAAATAATGAATTATGAGTGAAAAAGCAAAAATTTTTGTTTCCAGAAATGGAGATGCCTTTAGTGTCAAAGTTAGTGGAAGGGCAACATTTTCAGTTGCCCCTACGATGAGGAATATAGTTCAGCGTCTCAAGACAGACAGAGAGATCAAGCATTTTTCTGTGGAGTTGACCGAATGTACAGGAATGGATAGTACCTTTATGGGGATACTGACGCAACTTGCATTAACCTGTACGAGGCTCTATTCAGAAAAAGTTAAAGTGCTTAATCCAGGAGAGGCAAACATAAAATTACTACATGGTCTTGGGCTTGACAGGTTGTTTGATTATGTAGATACAAATGAAACGATTATGACGAACTGGGAGCAGGAAGAAGAGAGAAATGTTGATTTAAGAGAGAATGCAGAAACTGTATTGAATGCCCATAGAACTTTAATTGAAGCAGTACCTGCAAATAAAGATAAATTTGCCGGCGTTGTGGCACAAGTTGAAAAAGAACTGAAATAAAATGATTATAAAAAATAAAATAAATACAGCCCGATATTTTTTACCAGTTATGGTGTTATTATTAATAACAACGAGCTGTAATACAACCAGACGGCGACCAACCAGGTCAAAAAGATTTCATCCTGTTGAAAATGCTGGATTAAAAGAGAGGGTTAAAGTGATTGAAAAGACTGTTTCAAATCAGGATATTCGTCTCACAGATTTATCTTTTCAAATGAAGCAGTTAATAGAAACAAACAACAAGAGTGTCCAAAGAATAAATCAACTCACCAAAGAGAATATTGAGTTAAAGAACAAGATTGTCCAGCTTGAGCGAAACACAATGCTTCTAGCCGATAATTTAGATAAAGAGAAAAATGCGAGGACTGATCAAAACAACCGTCTTATTAATGATATTGCGAAAAGGACAACAGCATTGATAAATTCAAACAATGCAGAAATAAACAAGATGCTTAACAATATCCAACAGACCAGGCGTTCTTCAGTGCGCAAAGCGTCACCCTCTGTACTAGGGAATACGCGTGGTAATTTTTATGAGTATAAGGTTCAGTCTGGAGCAACGCTTATAGCGATAGCGAAAGCTTATAAAGTCACGGTTGCAGAAATCAAGCAGGCGAATAATCTTAAGAATAATAATATAAGAGTAGGTCAGAAGCTTTATATTCCTAAAAAGTAGTATTTTTTTAAAAAGAAACGATTTCTTCGAAAGCTCTTTTTGCAAAGAGGTCAGTCATACCGGCGATAAAATCAATAATTGCTTTTGAATAATCTTTTTCGACGCTTAAATCGTAAATTCTGCAGTTATTAAATTGTTCATAATCTTCTTCTGGTATAATAGAAAATTTCAAGAGCCATTCAATAAAATTCGAAATAAGAAGTGGATATGCAAGAGCCTGCTCCTTAAGAATATTAATACAGTTTTCTTTATCGTAAAATTCTTTTAGAAGATTATAGATAGATTCAATAATCAATTCGGCATAATTTTGATAATACCTTAATCTTCCGCTTAAATAGATGTATTCATAATTAAACTTTTTTAGAGTATTCATTGCTTTGAAATTTGAATCAGACAGTTTTATACCATTCTTTATGGTACTATTCTCACACAAATCAATACTTAAACTATGAATCACAGTAGTATTATTAATTTCATTCAAGTCCCTGCCGCGTATTTCTCTTATAATACCGGATAATTCTTTCAATTCATTATGAGATAAAATACCAAGCGTAATAGCATCTTCAATATCTTTGCCTAAATATGCTATTTTATCTGAAATTTTCACAACGCATGCCTCCCAGGAATAGGGTGAATATTCGTTAGGTTTATTTATTGTTTCCAGGTCAATAATTTCACTACGCGGAAAGATAGCATTTTCATCGATTTCACCACAATGGCAAATAATTCCGTCTCTAACACCATAAGTCAGGTTTAGATTTCTATGTCTGCCGTTATGATCTTCAAGAGTTTCAATTTTATCAATAAAGTATAAACTATTTTTTTCGTGCCAGAAAGTCAGATTCAGCTCTTCTTTTACAATCTTTCGAATAATCTTTTCTCCTAAATGACCAAAAGGAGCATGTCCAAGATCATGCCCTAATGCAATGGCATTTATCAATTCTGTATTAAGTCCGAGATATTTTCCTATTGTATGACTGATTGAAGCCACATAGTTGACATGCTCTATTCGCGTACAGATATGGTCATTAGAGGGAGCAAAAAAGACCTGAGTTTTATGTTTAAGTCGTCTATATGCGGTACAATGTAAAAGCCTGGTAATGTCGCGTTCGAACTCACTTCTTATATCTTTAATTCTTGCAGGCAAGGGTTCTAATCTGGAAGTACATTGTTTCCATTTTTCATTCTTTTCAAAAACGGCAACCTCTTGTAAACAATTTTCACTCATAACTGGAACTTTCAATTTAATATCTGTTATAATCATATACTTTACAGTAAATCTAGTTTATAAATTTGTCAATCGTTGAAGAAACATTCTAGATTTGAATCATAAAGGTAGTCGAATAAGTAAAATTGCATCATTTTTCCGGTTACGGTATTGTAATTTGGCTAAAAAAACCTTAGAATATAATGAATTAAAAAATAAGGAGTTTTTCCAAATCTAATGAATAAGTTAAAAAGAGCAATCACATATTATCTTGATTCTAATGACTCATTTGCAGGGCGTATGCTGGATCTTATTCTTACTCTCCTGAATCTTATAGCCTGTGGGATGGTAGTTATTGAATCTTTCTATTTTTCTGAAACACAATGGCCTGAAATCTTAAAAATAGCAGAAAGCACAATTATAACACTCTTTCTAACTGAATATATTTTAAGGCTTTATTCATCAGAAAAAAAAGTTAAATATATTTTCAGTTTTTACGGAATTATTGATTTACTTTCGATTCTTCCATCTCTTTTCAGTAATAGTGCATTCGCATTTCTCAGAGCGTTAAAAGTTTTAAGAATACTGAGATTTCTCCGTTTTCTTGAAAATGAAACTTTTTTCTTTGGGAAAATCAGTAAAATCCAACTTCAAGCATTAAAAACCATCTTTACAGTATTTACGATACTCTTTGTATTTTCAGGTTTTATATTGTTTGCAGAGCGACACTCCGGGCTGCAGAATATTCAAATTAAAAAGTTTTCAGACGCATTTTACTATGTTGTTACAACTCTCTCAACCGTAGGGTTCGGTGATTTTGTAACTGTATCAAGTGGAGGGAAAATGTTTACAGTAATTATGATTCTTTCTGGTGCGATACTTATTCCATGGCAGGCAGGAAGACTTATTCAAATGCTTCTTTACATTGAGAGTGGGAAAACAGATGTGGTATGTGGCAAATGCGGATTACGCTGGCATGACAGAGACGCATCTCACTGTAAAGCCTGTGGCAGTATAATATTTCAGGAATACAACGGGAATAGCTGATGAGTGATTTATATATAAAAGAACACGAAAACGGAATAACAGTAAAATGCAGGATCCAACCTGGAGCATCAAAAACTGCCCTATCCGGAAAATATGGAGAAGAGACTTTAAAATTTTCAGTGGCAGCACCACCTGTTGACGGCAAAGCAAATAAAATTTTCTTACTTTTTTTAGCCAAAAAATTAAAAATTTCAAAATCTGCTGTTACAATTTTAAACGGAGAAAAATCCAGGACAAAGACAGTTTTCTGTAGAAACATTGATATTCAAACATTTAATCGAACCTTCAATATTACAAATTAAGTATTATAAAATATAAAAAGAGAAAAGTATTTGAATTTATTCCTTATACTATATTCAAGGTTATTTACCTTTTAATATTTTATAGTTTGATTTATCCAGATAATTACCCAGGCAGATAGAAGTTAAAATAACCAAAGGAATAGAAATCATCAATCTTATCAAAGTAAACTTTATTCCCATAAAGGATGATTCAAAAATAATCATTGGAACTCTACAGATAGCAGAAGCGCCGATATATGTAAAAATAAAATTCAATTTAGCACCTTTTTTAAATAAAGAATAAGCGACAGGGAAAGCAACATATAACCCACCTACAGTAGTACCAGCAAGCAGGACCATCCAAGCGTAGCCTAAGACTCCCGCATTTTCACCTAAATGTTTTTCAACTCTCTCTTTTTTCACCCATACTTCAAATAGTCCAATCAGGATAAATGCACAAGGTAAAATTTTCAACATTGAAATTAAAAACAAAAAGAAGTTATAAGCTATTAATTTTCCAGGCTGAAAGTCTATTGAGAAAGAGATAAGAAGAAAGATGAAATAAATGAGCAGGAAAATTTTTAAAGACATTTTTTTAATATTCATAATTCACCATAGAAAAAACCTACTGCGAGAGCAATAATAATTGCAATTAAAACACTTATTAAATTTCTGATTATCGTCACTTTTACTCCGAAATATTCCTTTTCTACCGGATAGGTAAGCAAACCGACCATCATTAAACTTGTGGAAAAGGCGGATAAGACCATATAACTGACACCTTTTTTCAAGAGAATACCACATAAAGGGAAAGCGATAAAGCCAGGCATTAATGTTAGAGACCCAAATAATAGAGCTAAGATACTACTAACAAATTTATTATTATTTCCTAAATAATGTAAAATTATTCTATCAGGAATAAAAAACAGTACAAAAGAAATTGATATCAGCATTATTAGAAAACTAGGGAGAATATTGATAAACTTTTTATAAGATATTTTTAAAGCCAAAAAAGTTTTCTGTCTATCGGCATAGAAAGAGAGTAATAAAATTAGACTTGTAGCTAGATATAAATAATACATTTAGGACTCACTAAAAAAGATTAAATTAACAAAGATTGATAAACATCAAAAGTTTTTTTATCAAAACATACAAAAAGGATAAAGTCAAAAACATCATGATTATTTTCAATAAAAATATTAGTTTCAGTAAGAGCAATTCCAGCAGCTTTTTTTGCAGGGAATCGATAAACTCCTGTACTAACTGCGGGAAAAGCTATAGATTTGATACCATATTCCTTGGCTATTTGCAAAGATTTTTTATAACACCCTGCAAGAAGATTCTGTTCTCCGGAAGCACCATCTTTCCAAACTGGACCAACGGTATGAATAACATATTCCGCAGGAAGATTATACCCTTTTGTTATTTTGGATTCTCCGGTATTACAACCATTCAACGCTCTGCACTCTTCAAGAAGTTCGGGACCGGCAGCACGATGAATAGCGCCATCAACCCCTCCTCCGCCAAGCAGAGTACGGTTGGCAGCATTAACAACCGCATCAACATTTTGTTTTGTAATATCACCTATTACAATTCTAATCTCAGTCATCATAAATCCCTATTTATCTGCTAGTGCAAAAATCAGAAAAACATATTCAATATTTTCACTATCATTTTTTTAATATACTCATTCAAATTATAAATTCAACTGAATTCATAACTCGTTAACAGTCCAGAAAATCATAAAAAATAAACTCCCTCATTGGTATTAATCTACTCACCCCTGTCAATTCAGCGGACGCTAGATTACGCCGTGGATTCCGTCGTTAAACGAAAAATAATTTCAACCACGAACTGGAGACAAATAAGATTTCTGCAGTAATTTTTTTAGTTTGGAAAAAGATTTCTGGCAGAAGCAACGATCTGAAGGTTTGTGCAATTTTTTTATATACAGGAAATCGGTATTGAGCAAGGATTCCCCATTAACAAATACTTTGATTATCGTGTAAATTAAAAAAAGGAAGAGTACAAAATTGTACTCTTCCATAAAATTAAATAGAGTCAGTCAGGATTATTCTCCATTCATGATTGCTTCAACATCAGCTTCAACCTCGCCTGTAGGTTTTATATCAAAATTCTCAACGAGAACTTTTGCAACATTCGGGCTGAGAAATGCCGGAAGGGTTGGACCAAGACGGATTCCTTTCACACCCAGATGCAGAAGGGCGAGCAGAACCGCAACAGCCTTCTGTTCGTACCAGGCAATATCAAATGAAATTGGTAATTCATTAATATCTTCAAGACCAAACACTTCTTTAAGTTTTAATGCAATTACAGCTAGAGAATAAGAATCATTACACTGACCTGCATCAAGAACTCTTGGGATTCCGCCAATATCTCCTAGATCAAGTTTATTGTAACGATATTTGGCACAACCAGCAGTAAGAATAACCGCATCCTGAGGAAGCTCTTTTGCTACATCGGTAAAATAAGAACGGGATTTATGACGACCATCGCAACCAGCCATTACAACGAAGCGTTTCAAAGCACCGCTTTGAACGGCATCAATAATTTTATCAGCTAAAGCCAGAACCTGATTATGAGCAAATCCGCCAACGATAGTACCTGTTTCAATTTCTACAGGAGACTGACACTGTTTTGCAAGTTCGATAACTTCAGAAAAATCTTTTTTTCCATCAGCATCAGCTTTAATGTGTTTAACACCCGGATATCCGGCCTGACCTGTTGTAAAAATTCTATCTTTATATGAGTCCTGAACTGGAGTGATACAGTTAGTTGTCATAATAATCGGTCCATTAAAAGAAGCGAACTCATCTTTCTGTTTCCACCATGCATTACCGTAGTTACCAACAAGGTGTTCATACTTTTTGAATGCAGGATAGTAATGACTTGGAAGCATTTCAGAGTGAGTATAAACATCTACGCCTGTACCTTTTGTCTGTTCAAGCAGCATTTCCATATCTTTAAGGTCATGACCTGAGATAAGGATACCAGGATTTGATCCGACACCGATATTAACTTCAGAAATTTCAGGATTACCGTAAGCGCCAGTATTGGCACCGTCAAGAGTTGCCATAGCTGAAACTGCAAGTTCACCGCATTTCATAACTTCAGCCACCATTTCATCAACACTTAAATCTTTTGTAGTACTAACTAAGCATTCCACAATACCGCAGTAAAGAGAAGGTTCTTCTTTTCCTAAAACAGCAGCATGATCTGCATAAGCGGCAAGACCTTTAAGACCGTAAACAAGAAGTTCTCTTAAAGAACGCACATCTTCATTAGCAGTAGAAAGTACACCTACTTCAGCACCTTTTGCTTCGTAGTCGCTACCGCTCCAAGTTGCACATTCAGGCAGATTTGAAGTATCAATACCAGCAGATAACTCATCACGCACAGCAATTACTTCATTAATTTTAGCTGTAATTGCAACATTATCAAAGTTTGCATTTGTAATTGTAATAAAAAGGCTTTCAGAGATAACTCTTCCTACTTTTAAATCGGAAGCTTTCCCTGCAGCTTCAGCAACTGCAGCAAGACCTTTCACTGCAAATATCAGCATATCCTGCAATTTTGCAGTATCTTCTTTTTTCCCGCACATTCCAGCTACAGTACAACCTGTGTTTTTGCATGCCTCCTGGCATTGGTAACAAAACATACTCATTTTGTATCCTCCATTTTTTTGTTATTACCGATAATTTTCAATCGGCATTTTGTTTTAAATACTATTATTTCCGTTTTACTATTTTTCAAAACATAAAAATACAATTATATATATTTTAAATAATTATTTTATTAATTTTACTTCAGTCATAAGCCTTTCCGCAATAGCTAAAGCAGTTTTTGTTTTTAAATTTCTTTTAAAAAGTTTTTCAATCTTATTTTTATCCTGCATATCAAACTCATCCGGAATATTTACAAGCCAGTCAGCGTCCCAAACAGCTCTGAATTCAACAGTATCAATATCTTTAGCACTGTGATGATTAGCAATTATTTTACAAATATGCTCAATTTGCTCACAACTTAAGTTAAACTCTTTTAAAATTTCAGCTGCAATAGGTGGACCTTCAATCTCCTGATAATTACCAGCAGACGATCCGTATTTGCGTTCAGCCTCATGAATTCCAATATCGTGAAGTGTGGCGGCGGCGATGATTATATCAGCATCGCCTCCTTCAGCTTCCTGAATTTCACACGCAAATTGCAGAACGCATTCAGCATGTTGGATTCTTCTTAGATCATCTCCTAAAAAAACACGCATTGCTACGAGAAGATTATCTTTTGTAGGAGGTTTCAACATTTGTTTATTCCTCGTTTTTTTTCTTAATCATGGTCAACAGCATTTTGAAACGCTTATTAGCTTTCACAGCGTGCGGAACATTAGCGGGCATAATCATTATTTCACCGGCAGAACATTGAACGGGCTCACCACCTATAGTCCAGTCGGACTCACCATCGAGTACCTGAACAATTGCGTCATAAGGAGATGAATGTTCACTAATTCCCTGCCCTGCATCAAAAGCAAATACAGTTAAAGTACCGACACCTTTATTAACTATTTCACGACTTACAACAGCCCCTTCCGCATATTCAGCGAGTGTGGCAAGATTGTGAGCGATTGACAATTCAATTTTATTGACAGAATCTACATTCATTGTATTTCTCCTTCTATTGAAATGACTTTAACATCCAGTGGAATATTTTTACCTGACAGAGCAATTGCTTTTTCAACAATTGCATTAGTACCTCCACAGCATGGCACTTCCATTCTTGCAATAGTAATTGATTTTACATTATTTTGTTTTAAAATGGCAGTCATTTTTGAGACATATTCATCAAAAGCATTGTCAAGTTTCGGGCAGAAAATAATAACGACTCTTCCTTTTATAAAATCATTGTGAAAATTTCCATAAGAAAAAGCAGTACAGTCTGCCGCAACTAAAATATCCGCATTATTAAAATATTGTGCAGCCGGATTAAGCAGATGCATTTCTACAGGCCACTGTCTTAATTGAGAAGGAACTGAAGCTGATACACTTTCAACATCTTTATTTATTTCCTGGGAAATCGTGCCCGGGCACATACCTGCACAACCACAACTATCTGCTTCCTCTTCGATTTCCACTTCAATACCTTCATTTTCAAGAACTTTCATTGCTATTTCCAGATATTTAGTTTCATTGTGATCCTTTAAATGCTTCAAATGCGCTTTTATCGTATTTTCCCCTTTGGGAATTATTTTTTCACGAATAACAATTTCTTCGTTATACGCCTCTGCCTCACGCTCGACAACAGAAATCGCCCCCTGCGGGCAGTGACCTATGCAAGCACCAAGACCATCACAAAATAAATCACTTACCAAACGCGCCTTATTATCTATTATCTGTAATGCCCCTTCCGGACAATCAGGAATACAAAGTCCGCATCCGTTACACTTCTCATCATCAATCTGAATAATCTTTCTTAACATTATCTACATCTCCTTCTTTACATATTTCAATAAATCTTTTAAAACACAACTATACATCAATATTCTTAATCACTGGAATGCTCGCTCTGAATCATTGTTCTAGCTACATTCCAAAGCTCCCCACCCTCCTTAACTAAATCAAACTTATTCCCACTTAAACACCATTGCTTAATCAATAACCTTACAGGTCCAAAAATTATTCTAAATAGCGCCAATGTATCAAAATCATCCCTAATTTCTCCTTTTTCCTGTCCCTCAACAATTATTTTGTGCATTTTGTCTTTATGGGAATGCATGATATCTAAAACTTTTGCAGCAAGTCTTTTATCATCCTGAAAAATCTCTTCAGAAAACATAACCTTTGCCATATTTGGATTAGAAACAGCCCTTCTATACCTGTCCATAATAAAATTTTCTATTTTTTCCAGTGAACTTTTTTTATACTTACTCTCTTCTTCAAGAACTTCTGATGCCGTATCTTTAAAACTTTCCAAAATCGCATCAAGTATCGCATATTTATTTACAAAATGCCTATACAAAGCAGGTTCACTTACTCCAATTGCACCAGCAAGATTCTTAATCGTCAGATTCTGAATTCCACCTGTTGCTATCAATTCTAACGCCTTTTCAATTATATCCTGCTGTCTTTCCGAAAATTCCATATCACTCTTCTTTGATGTTAGTTAATACTCACTAACCTTAGTATATATTATAATATTGACAATACAAATCAAGTTTTGAATTTTTTTTGATTTTTTTCTAAAAAAGCCCGACCTCCACAGTCGGGCATACGAATGGAACGAAGATTGTTTTTTAGAAATAAAAAACATCTTACAAATAGTGGTACGAGCACTATAATGAGAATATACTCTATTTTTCATGAAATTGCAATAAATTTAAGGAAAAAGCATCTTAATAAAGAAAAGTATTGTATAAAGTAGCAAATAGAGAGATATAATGTTTATAAAAAATAAAAGGGGAACTTAGAGATGATTAAATCTGTTAAGTTGAAGAAAATAAAAAAAGGGAAAAGGAAGCAAAGTTCCTTTTCCCTTATATAAAGCCGAAAAAGATTATTTAGTTTAAGCTAGATAATCATTAATTTTTGCGGCAATTTTTTCTGGAGTGAAGCCGAATTCATCAGCAAGTTTTACAGCTGGAGCAGAAGCGCCGAAATGATCCAGGCCGATTGAAATACCATCAGTTCCAACAAATCTGCACCATCCGAAAGTTGAAGCAGCTTCAACAGAAACGCGTTTAGAGCATACAGGAGGCAAGACAGAATCGCGGTATTCCTTAGACTGTTTCAAGAAGAGTTCCTGAGAAGGCATTGAAACAAGTCTAACCTTAATACCTTTAGTTCTCAAAATTTCAACTGCTTTAATGGATGTATTTAATTCTGAACCTGTCCCGATAATGATAACATCATAATTTTCATCCTCTGTTAGGACATAAGCGCCTTTAGACAAATCAATATTCTGTTTCATATTATCAGGAATTGGTTCGAGATTCTGACGAGTCAGAAGAAGAGCCACCGGGCCTTGAGCTTGTAGAGCGGCATTCCATGCATGAGCGACTTCGTTAGCATCGGCAGGACGAATTACGGTTACGCCAGGGATAGAGCGCAACATAGCAATTTGCTCTATAGGTTCATGAGTCGGGCCATCTTCTCCGACAAAAAAAGCGTCATGAGTAAAGACATATACTTCGTGAAGATTCTGGAGAGAAGCTAAACGAATAGCAGGTTTCATATAATCAGAAAAAACGAAGAAAGTTGAAGTATAAGGGATACATCCTCCGAAAAGAGCCATACCGTTACCGAAGAGCCCCATGGCAAGTTCCCTTACGCCGAAATGGAAGTTTCTACCTGCACGATTTTCAGGCAGGAAGCTACCGGCACCTTTAATATCAGTTTTAGTAGAAGGAGCCAGGTCAGCAGAACCTCCATAGAGAGCTGGAACAAGTTCAGCTGCTTTCTGGAGGACAGCACCACCTGAAGCTCTTGTAGCGATTGGCTTATCGGTTGGAGCAGCTTTGAGAAGTTCCTGAAGAAGGTTTTCCGGAAGATTTTTAGTCATCATTTTTTCAATAAGGTCAGCTGATTCTGGATTAGCTGATTTAAACGCTTCAAATTTTGTATTCCATGCAGCTTCTTCAAGTTCGAGTTCTTCGACTCTTTCAGAAATAAATTTTCGTACTTTATCACTAACGAAAAATTCATCATCCGGAAGGCCTAAATTCTTTTTAAGAGCAACTATTTCCTCAACCCCTAAAGGTTCGCCGTGTGCAGCTGATTTGCCCTGTTTATTAGGGGATCCGAATCCAATTTTTGTAGTGCAAATAACAAAAGTAGGTCTTCCGTCAGATTCGACTGCATCAGCCATCATCGCATCCACTTTTTCAGGATCATTTGCATCATCACATTTTAAGACGCGCCAGCCATAAGCTTCGAAGCGTTTGGCTACATCTTCAGAAAACGCCAGGTCTGTACCACCTTCGATTGTAATTTTATTATCATCATAAAAGCAGACGATATTATCCAGTTTCTGATGACCTGCAAAAGAGGCAGCTTCAGCGGTGCAACCTTCCATAAGACATCCGTCACCTGCAATAACATATATTTTATTGTTCATTAACTTTGTTTTATCAAGTCCAGTGACAGCGGAGAAATATTTTTCAGAGGCAGCCATACCGACAGCAGAAGCAAGCCCACTACCGAGAGGTCCTGTAGTAATTTCAACACCTTTAGTATGACCGTATTCAGGATGGCCCGGAGTCAGACTTCCCCACTGCCGGAACTGTTTTAATTCATCTAAATCCAGACCATATTCAAAAAGGTGAAGTAATGAGTAAAGGAGCATGGAACCATGACCTGCGGACAAAACGAATCTATCACGACCAATCCAGTTAGGATTTTTCGGATTATGGCTCATATATTTATAGAATAGTGCAAATGCGATATCTGCACACCCCAATGGCATTCCAGGGTGTCCCGAATTTGCTTTTTGAATTGCTTCAGCGGATAAAACTCTAATTGTATCAGCTGCTAGTTTTTCCAGTTTGTAATCTGACATTTTTTCTCCTTATTATAAAAATGTTATCTATTCAAAATTATTTTGTTATACTAAATCAAATTCTTAAAAACAGTCGTTACCATACTTTCGTATAGTCATTTTTCAAATGAACGAGCAATGAAAATCTTTCGTTTTTCAAAAAAAAAATCAGGTAAATTGAATTATTTTTAATCTTTGAAGAGGAATAAGAATAAAATAACAGCTAAACATGCAGGCTCAGGTTGGGTTAATGAAGTTTCTCAAAAAACTCCTGTTTAGTCATAGTCCAAGAGTCCCATTTATTATTTAAGAACTTCAAATTTTCCATATTCCTGAGAAATTTAATATTATCAACGGAGGTAGGAATAGACAATTTTTCAAGAGTCGTACATTTTTTCAGTATTAAAATATCTTTAACATCTGTTCCTGACAGAGAAAGAACTTTTAACGGCATTCCTTCAAGAGAAGAGATATTTTTTATAGGATTATTATGGCACTCGAGAGAGATAAGCTTCATTCCCTGCAAAGGGACTAAGGAAGAAATATTATTATCGGCACAATCTAAATATTTAAGGTTCATATTTTCCAAAGGAGCTAACGATGCTATTTTGTTATTACTGCAGTCGATCAGATTAAAATTCAGTCCTTTAAGAAAAGCTATAGATTCAAGATTTCTATTACTACACCGAAGGACTGGGGCTTTGTAGTTTTCTGCATATAATCTCCACAAACTTTGTCTGGATTTTTTTGGCATTTTTACAGAAGCAGGAAGAGAGAGTTGCCCGTTGAGCAGAGCTATTGTTGTATTCACTGAATTTGGATAATCGAGCACAGCTTTTTTATAAATATCATAAGATTTTTCATAATTACCAGCAATAAATTCAAGATAAGCTTTTAACTGTAAAAGTTCTAATGATTCTCCAAATCCTTCTAAGAGAATAGCATCGTGCTGAGCATCTGTAATCATACCGAGTTCGCTGTATACATACGCCCTTTTCAGGAGAGACAGTGAAGATAATTGTGGATTCAAATGACTTTCATAAACTTTAGTATACGCATTACATGCTAGTTTAAGGAATCGTATTTTTTCATTTCCTTGCATGACTCGACTTTCTCGATAAAACCCATCACCTTCGACAGTCGGAGGAACAAGTTCCGGCAGTTCCTTCTGGTATATTTTTATATTGCTGAAGCGTTTACCGCCACCAAAAGTATATAAACCAAAATGTCCGCCTTCTCTATAAAAAACATCTTTCAGTTGTAAAATAAGGGAGTTATCACAATATAATCGGAGTTGAGCATTATCTTTTTCAGCTCTGATATGATATTTTTGACCTGCTTTAACTTTAAAAGCTACAGCAGTTTGTAAACCATTTCTTTTTTGAATTACAGCACAAGTATTTCCAATACCGCCCAACTGAAGGAAGTACCCTTGTTGTGCAGGATTATTTTTTGAAGCGGCCATAATAATGCTTAAATCTGCGCTTGGATTAAGATCCTTTGCAGACAAAACTTCTGCATCAAACTCAATCGCCATATTACCGTAATACGGAGTAGCAAATAAGAGAATATATGAATTCCCCTCACCTTCGACTGCAGTTATACCTTCTGGACCGGCAGTCCATTTTCCTTTAACTGGAATCCAGTCTGTTTCTAAATCTTTTTTACTGTAGGATGTTATATCTTTTCCATCCCCCCATTTTGAACGCAGTTTAGTTTCATTGAAAATATATGTCATGATAAATACAACAATTGTCAAAGCAACGATCAAAGCAGAAATAGCCTCAGTTCTATGTCGTCTTATAAAAAGTCTTGTATGCTTAAACAAACCTGCATTTTCTGCAGTGGTTGCAAAATTACTGATATACGCATCAATATCTTTTATTAGTTCTTTAACTCTTGAATACCTGTCACTTTGTTTTAAAGACATAGCTTTCATTACAATAGCAGCTAAAGGCTTAGGTATATGGCGTTCAGGAGCACGATCTAGAGGGTTAATCACATCTCCTCGGATAGTTTTCCGCAAAATAGATTTAATATCACTTCCTGTTATAGGTTTTTTCAGAGTCAGCATTGAATAAAGTATTGCACCTAGAGAATAAATATCTGTGGATTTATTTTTTCTGGAATTAATACCTGCAGCCTGTTCAGGAGCCATATAGCCAGGAGTTCCCTTTATTTCTCCATCCATGGTATTCTCGACATTCTCTTCGGGAATATGAGTTAAAGTGCTTTTATAACCGGTTAAAGTAGGAGTATTTTCTTTAATATCCTCATTTTCTTCTTTAAGTATTTTTGCAATTCCCCAGTCTAACACAAGGACTTCACCGTAATGACCAATTTGAATATTTTCCGGTTTTAAATCCAAGTGAATAATACCTTTGGAGTGAGCAAAGCTTATCGCATTGCATATATTAATAAAAATAGTTAACAAATGATTTATGGTATATTTTTTATGATAGCCCTCTTCACCTGTAGCCAAACTCATCAGAACTGAAGCAAGATTTTCTCCCTCAATGAGTTTCATGGTAAAATATGGATGACCGCCTTCATCAACCCCCATATCATGAATAGGCACGATATTAGGATGTTCAAGATTAGCTGTAATTCTTGCTTCATAAACAAAGCGTGCCATATATGATTCCTGTTCTGCAGTGTCTTCTGCCAAAATCGCCATAGCCAAATCACGCGCGGTATCTGCATCTCTAACTTTTATAATATCCTTCATGCCACCTGAATCGATGCGATCAAAATGTTTATACTTTCCTTTTGGTTTAACAGTCAGGGATTTTAGTAGGTCCTGTTTTATATTATGGAGAGGAATCTGATCTTCATTCTGATAGATATAATTAAGAGGGTCACTATTAGATAAAAAATCATTGTGGGAAAATTTACCAGTATCAGTACTGGCACTGGTATCATAATCTTCGTATAAATTTCCCATTATTTCTTACCTTCATAAAGATGTTTACAAATAATCCTTGAATTATTATTAAAGAAGTATAGTACAAAAAAATGATAAGTCAAATAAAAGAGGAGTATTCATAAAAATCAATCATCAAGTCCAGGGTCAAAAGTGTTCCGGAATAAGTCAAAGATTCAAACAGTTATTCTTGAATAAATTCAAATAATTTTTTTCAGTAATTCCAAAGCGTCGTCAAACTCATAATCTCTAATCATTTCTTCAATTTCTTTGAGTTCAGGAATATTAGTGATAGTCATAAGTTCTTCAATACATTCAAGAGCTTCAGAATCGTCTTCTTCAAGCAGTTCAGTCAATTTCACGATCAGTTCAGCTTCTTTTTCAGGGTCTTCTGCTTTTTGAGAAGAAGATTTTTCATTTAAAAATATTCCGGAGTTATTAATATTTTGAATCAGAGAAGTTATACTCTCATCTAATTGTGCAAGTAATGAATCAAGTGTTATGAAAAGAGTACAATTATCAGCTCTTGAATCTTTTTCAATAACAGATTTTAAAAGTTTATCAACTTCCACTGCATTTTTAAAAACTTTTTCAGCTCCAATATTTCCTGCAACACCTTTTACTGTATGAGCAATAAGCTCCGCTTCTGAATAATCTTTTGCTTTTACAAAATCTTTAATTTCACCTGCATCTCCGGCGTGGTTTTCACAAAATTTCTTCAAAATACTCAAATAGACTTTTTTATTACCACCTACTCTGGTAATCCCTGATTTAACATCCAAACCTTCAATCAGCGGAATATTTGCGGGTTCATGAGGAAGAGAGTGAATATTATCATTTACCTGCTTAAAAACTTTTACATTCATCCATTTATGGAGTATACTAAAAAGTTCATACGGATTAATTGGTTTAGTCAAATAATCACTCATTCCTGCTTTCAGGCAAGCTTCACGAACTCCCATCATAGCATCAGCCGACATAGCCACTATAGGGATATTATTATATTTCAAATTCTTACGGATAAATTCAGAAGCTGAATAACCATCCATTTCCGGCATTTGTAAATCCATAAGAATTAAAGAATAAGCATTTTCGCCTTTTTTCATAAGCACATCACAAGCAATTTTACCATTATCTGCAATATCAATTTTCAGATTTGCTTCTTCAAGCAATCCGACAGCTACTTCCTGATTTATTTCATTATCTTCAACCAAAAGAATATGCCTGCCCTCAAAATCAAATTGAGTCTTTTCATACAAAAAGTTATCCTCCGAATTATGTTGTTTAACAAATTTTCCGAAAGCGTTCATTATAGTATCAAGAAGCATTGATTGAGCAACAGGTTTAATAAGAAAAGCATCAATTCCAATATTCTTTGCCTTTGCCATAATCTCCTCACGCCCATAATTTGTAACCATAATTATTTGGGGTATTTTTGAAAATTTAGAATTATTTTTTATTTCAGAAGCAACTTCCAAACCACTCATACCCGGCATTTTCCAATCCATTAGAATCAAATCAAATGATTTAAGTTCACCACTTAAGGTTTCATCCATTTTTTTCAAAGCTTCTTTTCCTGACGCGACAGCAGTTACGCTGCATGAAAAATCCTCAACATAAGTCTGAAGGACTTCTCTCGCAGCTTCATTATCATCAACAATAAGCACATTAAGTCCTTTAATATCCTGGGAAAGAAGTCCGATTTTGGTCTCCTTTCCAGATTGAATGCCGCATTTAACTGTGAAAAAGAAATCAGAACCTTTTCCATACTCGCTATAAAGCCCAACCTCTCCTCCCATTAATTCAACAAGTCGCTTAGAAATTGCCAAGCCCAAACCAGTACCTCCAAATTTTCTCGTTGTTGTAGAGTCTGCCTGAGAAAAAGAACGGAAAAGTTTTTGCTGCTGTTCTTCTGTTAAACCTATTCCTGTGTCATGAACATTGAACTTTACAGTAACATCATTTTTATTCCGGTTGATAAGTTCTGCAGAGATAACGATCTCACCTTTTTCAGTAAATTTAAGAGCATTACTCACAAAATTAAGAAGAACTTGTCCCAATCGTAAAGGATCCCCAATTAATAGAGCAGGAATTTCATTTGGAATATCAAAAATCAACTCAAGGCCTTTCTTATGAGCATTATCACTTGTTAAGTTAGAAAGATTATCAAGAACATCTTCTAAATTAAAATTTATATTTTCGATATTAAGTTTTCCGGCTTCTATTTTTGAAAAATCAAGAATATCATTTATGATACCGAGTAAGTTATGGGCAGCACGGTCAACTTTCAGCACAAAGTTTTTCTGTTTATCAGAAAGGTCTGTTTTCTGAAGAAGATGATTCATTCCAATAATTGCATTCATTGGAGTACGAATTTCGTGACTCATATTTGCAAGAAAATCCCCTTTTGCTTTGGTTGCAGCTTCTGCATCTTCTTTTGCCTGCTTAAGCTCCGCCTCGGTCTTCTTGCGTGCTGTTATATCCAAAGAATATTCGATCATCTGTATCACTTTTCCGTTACTGTCCAATATAGGGTAACCGTGAATCTCAGCAATAATTTCACTTCCATCGGCATCATAATGAATATGTTCAACGACCGAAGGATTTTTTGAAATTTTAACCTCTGCAAGCGGGCAAGGATCTTTCTCTCCAGAACAGGGAACATCGCTTTTATGAGTAAGTTTATGGCATGTTCTAGCCATTTTCACGCCCTGTTCTCTAGCAGCGGAATTCATCATAATAATTTCGTAATTATCTGCATTTATCACATAAAAAGGATGTGAAAGAGAATCCAAAGTTGTTTCAAGAAAAACTTTCTGCTCTTCAATCTTTTTTCTAACTCTTTTTAATTCTGTTATATCCTCTTTAACTGCGAGGTAATGGGTAATTTTATTTGTATCATTTCGAACAGGCGAGATAGCCGCTGATTCCCAAAATAAAGTTCCATCTTTTTTGCTATTGCATAATTCACCGTGCCATTGTTTCCCTGCAGAAATAGAATCCCAAATTTCTTTATAAAATTCAGGCGGATGCACCCCGGGGGCTTTTAGAATGCTTGGATTTTGCCCAATTGCCTCACTTGCAGCATACCCTGTAGTTTCAGAAAAATGAGGGTTTACATACTCAATATTCCCTTCAGTATCTGTAATAATTACGGTCGTAGGACTTTGTTCAATTGCACTTGAAAGTTTTCTCATCTCTTCATCTGCTATACAGCGTTCCCAAACATAAGCAATTTGAGATACAAGAGTTTTAATAAGGGGAACAGTTTGAGCTATAATCGAATTTTCGCCTTTATCGTCGCCTCGTATTCCAAATATAGCAATCGTTTTATCTGCAACTTTAATAGGAAATACCGCACAACTTCCAGGCTCGGAATTACCTGATGAATTTTTATAAAAATCGTATTTTAAATCTCCTTTTGAATCAAACTGAATTACATCTGCTCCAGAAGGAATAGATTCAATTTTACAATAAGTATCTTCATTAAAAGGAAGTTCTTTATCATTACCAAAAGACGCCAGAGGAAGAAGCTTATTATTTGAATCAAGATTTGCAATCCAGGCACTAGAAAGGGCTAAACATTCAACAGTTGCTTTAACAGAGACTTCCGCAAGTTCTTCAATACTGTTACAAACTGCTATTTTCAAACCTGCTTCATGAATTCCTTTTGCCCAGAAGGCACGCTTTTTAACTGCTTCCATGCGTTCAGCCGCCACAGATTCCCATTTATCCTTTGCTTTGCTTAATTTGCGTTTTGTCTGTTCTCCAGTCCAGAAAGTATAAACAATCAAAGCTAAAGCAAGTACCACAATCACTCCAAGTACAAAAATAATGATTCTACTGTTTGCATAATAATCTTCAAGAGCATCAGACTCATCAATTTCTGAGGCTATTCCAATTTTTAAATCATCATCCCACACCCATGCACCGAGGACTTTCACTCCCCTATAATCTCTATATCCTTTAGTATCCACACCAGTTGTTTTCTGCAAAGCTTTACTCACAAGTTTTGTCAAAGGTCTTTTTTCTAAAGGCAAAGAATTTATTTTATTCTCAAGGAGATTGACTCCCGGATCAGTAATTTTCAGTCCTAACTGATTTTTCTCGCTATCGATAATTCCGAGTTCAACAAGATGATCTTTAAAGCGACTTTCAGATAAGAACAAGCCATTTTCATCAAAGGCATAACTTTCTCCCGATTTGCCAATACGCCCTAATTGACATAAATATGAAAAATCTCTACTTGGGTCAATGCGTATTGTGACAACAGCAATAACTTCCTTATTTTCATTTAAAACAGGAGTAGCAAAAAACATTGTCGGCATAGCATTTTTTAAGTTTCCATGAGAATCTTTTAAGGGAACATCCGAAGTAATTGGAGGGATAAAAACTGTTTCACCGTCAAAAGCTCTTTTTAAAATTTCCGGGCGTTTTTCGGCAATAAGATTTATGGTTCCAATATTGGCATTTCTAGTGGAAGCAAGACTTATCATATCGGGAGAGATAATAAAAAAGCCCCTATCCTCAGAGCGTTTTCCCTTATTATTATAACTATCACGCAATAATTTTTGTGCATTTGAATTAATCAGAGCTTCTTTATTACGCGGTACTTTTAAAAGTTCCTCAACTGAAGCGACAAAGTGAGGATCTAAAACCCATTGCTGTATGAAATGCATTTCATCAGTAATCCATCCCTTTAAAAGATGATGGGTTGAAGTAGTTATCACCTGCAGAGCTTCACCTGTTTTTTTTCTTACTCGATTCTCCATATTTTGTAAGCTGAACCAGGCTCCAGCAATTACAATGAGAAGGAAGATAAACATAGCCGAACCACCTACCAGCTTGACTTTTGCCGACTGGAATCTATGCAGTTTATCACCAAGCAGTCTCATAACCCAAAAAAGAATACCGATAAGAAAAATCAAACCTATAATTATCCATCCGAGAGTAAAAAGGGGATTAGGTTGATGTATAGTAACTGCAACTCGGGCAGTTGAAATTTTCGGCACCCACTTAGATTGAATATTATGCTGCTGACTTGGGGTCATATTCTCTAAAACTTTATTAAGAATAGAAACCAGTTCCGGCCAATCTTTTCTTATACCGAAACCGAGATCAAGTTCAATTGGAGGACGCTGTGCAATCATCAGGTTACTAATTCCTAATTTTGAGATAAAGTAGCTTCCGGTTGACTGAGATACAGCCATAGCATCACCCTGACCTCGTGAAAGCTTTATTATGCCTTCCCTGACGCTTTCAACAAATTCTATTTTCGCTCCTGGATAAAGGGGGATTATTTTATCCAAATACCCGTAATTACGAACAAGGATTAGAGTTTTATTTTTTAAAGATTCCGGAGATGTCAGGTTAACCGTTGTATTTCTTGTAAGAAGAATAATAGGAGACCTTAAATATGTACTAGTAAAAGTTAAATATTTTTCCCGTTCTTTATTTCCAACCGTTTCTGAAAGTACATCTATTTTACCTGATTGTGCTAATTCTACAGATTTTGCCCAAGTTGAAGTTTGAATTTTTTCAAATTTCAAAGGGATTTGCTTTTCAATATAAGCAAGATATTCAGCCACAATTCCAATATATTTTCCCTCTTCATTAAATGCTTCCTGAGGCAACCAGTCGGGATCACCTGTAAATTTGACAACAGGATGATTTTCCAACCACTCTTTTTCTCTTTCCGTTAAAGCTATTTTTAAAGATGCTTTATCCTCTTCTCCAATCCACTTGGTATATATTTTTCGGCGCTCAGTCTTAGAGATAGAATCAAGTGCTTTATTCAGTATTGGGATAAATTCAGCCCAATCCTTCCTTACACCAATAGCCAAATCTTCAATTTTCAAATCTGAAATACCTGCTATTTTTACATTTGGAATATTATTTTTTTCCAATAAATAGCTTACAACACTCAAACTTCCAACTGAAACATCAGCTTTACCTGTTGCAACAGCCAAAAGTTCATCTAAAGGAGATTTTACGACAAATTGTTTTATCTTTGGATACTTTTCCTTTAGCATATCAACTTCAGCATATCCCTTTGATACAGCAACAGTTTTTCCATTAAATTCACTAAACGAACTAACTTCAGGATAATCACTACGGGTTAAATAAACTTGTTGAAATTTTATATATGGTTTACTGAAAAATAAAAATTTCTTCCTATCATCTGTAGGCGTAATTAATGACATCAAATCAACTGTACCATTCTTTACTCCGTCAAGAGTAACACTCCAGTTTTTATTATGTACAACTTCAAAAATTACCCCGATTTTTCTTTCGATTAAATCTAAAATTGAAGCGGCAATTCCTTTATAGCGTCCTTCTTTATCTATATATTCAAATGGAGGGAAAGAACTATCGACTCCTAATCTGACAATCTTATGACCAGCAATCCACTTTTCTTCTTTTTTACTTAAATAAAAAAGAGAAGATTTTTCCTCTTGAGGTACTGCAAAAAGCCATTTATTCTGTAACTCTCCAATTTCCTTAGGAGAAATAGAATTCATCGCTTTAATAATAGCAGAATAGAGCAATGGATAGTCCTTACGGACACCTATTCTGAGATTTTCCAAATCAGGATTGCCTATTCTTACAACTCCGCTAAGTTTCAAGTTTGTTAGCATATTTTTATGTATTATATAATCAACAACAGCCAGCTCCCCCAATGCGGCATCTGCATTGCCTAATGTTACAGCCTGAAGACAGGAAAATGTATCTTTCAACAGTAAGAGTTTTATTTCAGGAAAGGATTTTTTTAAGATTTCTTCGTAGAAAAATCCCTTTACAACAGCTGCGGTCTTACCTTTTAACTGTTCTATATTCTCAATAGGGTGGTCTTTTTTAGAAATAATTGTATTGGGATTTCTAGAGTACGGCTCACTGAAAAGCAGATATTTTTCTCTTTCATCTGTTTTGACAACATTCAGCATAACATCAAGTTTGCCGTTTTGAACCATATTTAAAAACTCATTCCAGGAAGGTCCGGTAATATATTTAACCTTTATTCCTAAACGCCTGGCTAGCAGATTCATATAATCAATAGAAAAACCGAGAGGCGAGCCATGTTCAAAAAAATTATAAGGAGGCCAGTTTTTTTCATTATGTACATAAATAACAGAATGGGTCTTTAACCAGTTCTTTTCATCTGCATTTAACTTTAAAGATAAAGAATCTGCCGCTTTTTTTGACAAATTACCTTCTACTTCTTCATTCTGAGCTCTTAGAATAGCAAAGCTCATTACAAATACAAAAAAAACCGTTAATTTAATAAATTTTAACATGTTACTCCATTCTGTTATGTAGATCGGTATTCATCCGAGGCAATAACAAACATATACCTTATTTTTTTAATAATCAACAAAACAACACTATTTTCTGTTTGTTTTTTCAGAAAAAAGCAAACTTTATTCACTTAAAAAAACAACCACTGAACGGCAAAAAGATTGTAACTTAATGAAAGGAAAGCATTAATTGAATTTAACAGGGGAAAAACAAAATTTATATGTCACTGCCCTGTATTCTTAGTTTTATACTATTAAAACTCTATCTATTGTTAAATTTATAAAATCTGAAAAAATTATTTAATTTTCTCTTTTTAAGCAATAGTTATTACAATAACTTTTATTTGAGTTCTGGAGAATCAGGGATAATAATTTCTTCTCCTTCATGCAAACCTGAAATAACCTTTAACATCTTACTATTATAATTATTATAATCAGATGTTCTCACAAAAACCATCTCGTTAATCGAGTCTTTTTTCACATAAACATATTCTAATTCACCAACATAAACAACTGCATCTTTAGGTATTAATAGTAATTTTTCTGACCCGACTTTTATATCAACAGTACCAAACATACCAGGCATCAGTTTTTCTGGTGCAGAAAGACAAGCTTTAACTAAAAATGTTCGACTTCCAGGGTCAACAGAAGCAACTATTTCCTTTACAGTACCTTTTATTTTTTTATTTAAAGCTTCAACATGAAATAAAAGAGAATCCCCAACTTTAATTTTTGAGACAAGTGACTCTCGAATTGGAACATACATCATCAATCTTGTCGGATCGAATACTGTCATTATTATAATTCCGGGCGATGCTAAATCGCCAGGATCTGAAAAACGCTCCGAAACAATACCATCCATCGGACTTTTTATATATGCATATGATAATCTTGCCTCAGCCTCTTTCAGCCCATTTTCAGCTGCAACATATACACTGTCAACTCGATTTTTCTCATGTTCCGCACGACTTACCGCAGCCATAGACTGTTCATAAGTCGATTTGGCTTCATCCAATGTTTTCTGAGCTATGACTTTTTTATCTATCAGAGTTGTATACCTGTCAAATGCAATCTTTGCCAAATTCGAAGCTGATTTTACTTTTTTCACATAATCAACTGCCGAATCAACGGATGACCGTGCTGCCCTAACATTCTCTTTTGCACGGGCTACAGCGGCTTTCAAATCAACATCATCTAGTTCAACTAAAACCTCTCCTTTTTTAACAGTATCACCACTTCGTACATTAACTTTAACAATCCTTGAAATCATTCGTGGCGAAAGTTCAACCTCTTCTCTACTGTGAATCGTTCCAACTGCTTTATAGATTATATCTTCCTGTGTTTTATTTAATTTGTAAATTTTCCCTTTGATCGGAACTGTATCAATTTCAACATTACCAGGCTCCACTAATCCTGTCCTGAATGCTCCGGACTGATAAGCAATTAAAGCCAATAACAGTATACCTGCAATAATACTTATTATTATCTTTTTCTTTTTCATAATAATTCTCTATATTTTAATTCTTACTTTCTTATTATACTTTTTAATCAATTAACTTCTTTATCCCGTTCATAAATCAACATATATACAGTCGGAATAACAATCAAAGTAAAAAATGTACTTGCAATCAATCCAAATATCAATGCCCAAGCCAATCCTGAAAAAACAGGATCAAGAGTTATTGGCCATGCCCCCATCAATGTTGTTAAAGCTGTCAGCATTATCGGACGGAAACGAACTGCTCCACTTTGAAGGATCGCCTCCTTCAATGAATTACCCTCTTTCCTTGCATCCTGAATAAATTCAATAAGAACAATACTGTTTCTTATAACAATTCCACCGAGAGCTATCATTCCAATCATTCCTGTTGCTGTAAAAAATACCGGATCCGAAAATCCGCAGACAGATTTGCCCGTTATTAAATTAAGCAGATAAAAACCAGGTGCGATTCCTATAATTGTAAGTGGTATAGCACACATTATAACCATAGGGATTACAAAACTTCCTGTCTGAACAATCAATAGTAAAAAAATACCCATCATTGCCACTCCAAACGCTAATCCTAAATCCCGGAAAACCCGTACTGTAATTTCCCATTCTCCCTCCCCTCCCCATTCTGCAATTGTGTCATTAGGTAATGTCATTCTCCATTTCCCAGAAACAGCAGAATGCAGTAAACTGCTCAACGCGTTTTTCCAGTTGCTCATCAACACCTGAAGTATAACCTCTCCCGGCGGACGACCAGCACACTCTGCAGTAACAAAGACAACCCTCTTAAGGTTTTTATGAAAAATAGGCTGTTCCTCCATCTGTCGTTCAAATTTACCTAATTCAGCAAGTTGAACCATTTTCCCATCTGAAGTTGGTATCCACAATTGCCCAAGCCTGTCTATATCCATTCTATCCTTATAGTCAAGCTGAAGTTTTATTAATAAAGGATGCCTTTCATTCGGCTTATGGGCTTTATCTATAATCATCCCCTGTATTGATGATGCAAGGGCTCTTTCTATCTCAGCAACAGTCAACCCATTAATCGCAGCTTTCTGTTTATTAACTTTAAAAAACAGCCGTTGGTGAGGTGCTTCAGACATATCATCAACTTGAACAATATGTTTCGAATCTGTCTTTCGCAATGTATCTTCAAGCATTTTTGCTCCTTTGATAATATCAGAATATCTGTGATCAAATTTCCCATATACCTCAACTGTAAGCGTAGAAAAGACAGGAGGTCCAGGTGGTACTTCTACAACATTTAATACCGCATTATGCTTTTCTGCAATTGCAGTAAGCTGATCTCTAATTCTAAGAGCTATTGAATGACTCTGCTGAAGTCGCTTCGTCTTCTTTAAAAGGTTTATTCTTATATCTGCCTGAAAAGGATTAACACGACTTCCATAATGCCTGACTAGTCCATTAAAATCAATTGGAGCTGCGGTGCCGACATAACTTTCAAAATTTTCTACCTCATTTACTCCACGCAAATACCCCTCAAGCTCCTTAACAACCCTTCCGGTTGCTTCTAATGTACTTCCTTCCGGCATCTCAAGAATCAACTGCAGTTCATCCTTATTATCAAAAGGCAACATTTTCAAAGGAACTAGAAAAAACATTATCCCCCCGCATATAACGGTGAGAACAACAACAGTAACAAGCATAGCATATGCGCTTCGTCTGCTTAAAAAAGGAGAAACAAGCATACGATATGCTTTCTTTATCCATTCAGGAGTTACATTCGCCGGAGTACCGGTACCTGCTTTTCCTTTTAAAAGTTTGTAAGACAACCAGGGCACAAATGTCAATGCACATAAAGTAGAAAAGGTTACAGTCAGAGGTACATTTATTGCCATCGGTCCCATGTAAGGTCCCATCATACCGGTAATAAAAAACATTGGAGTAAAGGATATAATAATCGCCAAAGTTGACATAATTACAGGTGGAATAACCTCATAAACAGCCGTTAAAGTTGCAAAAAATGGTTTTTGCAGTCCCATTCTTATGTGACGCTGAATATTGTCCACATTTGTGATAGGGTCATCAACAACCAAACCAAGACTCAAAATCAATGCAAACAATGTGACTCGGTTTATTGTATAACCGGAAATGTAATTAACAAATAGAGCAAGAGCAAAACTAACAGGCACCGACATTCCGACGACAAATCCTTCACGCCAGCCCATTGTAAAAGTAATTAACCCCACAACTGTGACAATAGCAAAAAACATACTGGAAATCAAATTATTAACTTTATCATTAGCAATACGCCCGTAATTACGACTTACGATAAACTGCACATCTTTAGGCAATACGCTATCTTTAATACCTCGAGCCTCTGAAATTATTTTTTCAGCAACAGAGACAGCATTAGTGCCTTTCTTTTTACTGAAAGATATAGTTACCGCAGGGATAGATTTCTTCTTCAGAGAGGGGGATACTCCCGCAGCATTAGGTCCAAAACCTATACTAACATAAGAAGTCTGCTCTTTTGGTCCGTCTGTAACTTCAGCTACATCTGAAAGCAATACGATACCATCTTTATTAACCTTAATAACCGTATCTTTTACATCATCTAAATCTTCAAGTCCTGGACCGGCAATCACTCTAAGAAAATGATTCCCATTATTAACCTGACCAATTGTTCGAACACTATTATTCCGCCTCATTATATCAATAATCATTGAAAGAGAAATCCCACGAGATGCCATTTTTTCTATATTCGGTTTTATCATAATCTCACGAGGATATCCGCCATCAATACGGGATAATGAAATATTACGCAATGAATCAATACGACTTTTCATCTCTTCTGCAAAACGCCTTAATTCATAAGGAGAATACTTCAAATCAGAAGAAAATAAGGTAAGAGTTACAATAGGCACATCGTCTATCTCAAGAGTATTTTCACGCCATCCAGTAACTCCCGGAGGCACATTCTGCATATTCTCCTGCATCTTTTCCTGTATACGAACCAGTGCTTTTTCTTTGTCTTCTCCAACATAAAAACGAACAGTAACCATAGCACGGTCCCGCATACTGGTCGAATAAACATGCTCTACCCCTTTGATCTGCCACAATAACCGTTCTAAGGGAACTGTTACTAACTGCTCAACTTCTTTCGGCGAATGTCCGGGAAAGTCAACAGATATATCCACCATAGGAACCACTATCTGAGGCTCCTCCTCTCTTGGAGTAAGCAGTAATGCCATAATTCCCATTATAATAGCAGAAATAATTAATATTATAGACAAAGGTCCAGTCAAAAATGTCCTGACCAAAGCTATAATTATTCCACCTGGAATTTTCTCTTCCTGATTTTTATTTTCAGAACTCATAGGCCCCTAACTCTTATATTATATTTTCATTATATAACAAATAAATTATATCACTGAGTGAAATTTACAAGTCTTTTTTCTAATTATTAAAAATTAATTTACTCCTACATAAATCTGTCGACAACATACAACGCACCTTGCAGAAGATAAAAAAACCGTAAAAATTGCATCATTGCGGTATACTATAAATTAAATCTCTATAAAAAACAATATTAAAGTAAAGATATTATCAATTTATATGAAGAATATACTATATTAAGACATGTAATTTTGATATACTGTATTGAGAAGTAAGTAAAAATCGTAAAAGTGAAATAAAACACATATTCAGTATTTAATTTCAGATATTTTTATTTGTGGTTCAGGTAATTTTGTATTATTCAGAAAATCATCAATTAAATTTGATGCTGAATCAAAATCCCCCTCCGGAATCCAGTATATTTTTTTTCCTTCCCGCTCCATTTTACGGAACCAGATATCCTGCCTTTTTGCAAACTGGCGTATTTTTGCAAGAAGTTGATCTCTCATTTCCTGAAAAGATAATTTTCCCTGAAGATATAAAGCTAAATATTTGTATTCTAAACCGAAAAACTCCAATTTATCCCAGGAAAGTCCAGTTTCATGCAGTTTCTTGACTTCTTCAACCATTCCATTTTTCAATCTGAGATCAAGACGCTTCTCTATACGCTTATGCACAGTTGAACGATGAAAGTAAACTCCCAAAATCAACCATTCCATAGAATCGGGGACTTCAGGTAAATCTATAGCGGTTAATTCTGTATGCTGTTTTTCCAAATATCGGATAATACGATTTCTATTAAAACCATTTTTCAATTGTTCGTACTGTTCCTGATTCTTTTTTTTCAAAAGCTCCAATAACTGTTTTATATCATATCCATCAAGGGAACGGCGAAATGAATCGTCAGGCGGAGCCCCTTTCATAGAATAATTGGATATTATTGAATCAATATAAAGAGGAGACCCTCCTGCAAGAACTGGAATTTTTCCTCTTTTTTGAATATTTTCAAGACACACTAAAGCATCATTTCTAAAAGCCATTAAATGATATGTATCAGAAGGGTCAACAATATCAATAAGGTGGTATGGAATTTGATTTCCATTCAAAAAATACTCATCCAAATCTTTACCGGTACCAATATCCAAAGTACGATAAACCTGTCTGGAGTCAACACTTATTATTTCTCCGCTATACGCTTCTGCTATTTTAACAGCTAAACGGGTTTTTCCGGTTGCCGTAGGACCTGTAACAACAATATTTTTCATTGAAATCCAATATTCATTTTACATTTCTTAAAGTTCTAGAAGTTTTTTGAGTTTTATTTAAAGATTCATTTTTTCTCATTCTTTCCTGAATTTTTCCGTGAATCCCTTGGACATGGAACTCTTTATTTTCACATTTCTGACCTTTTGCAATATTATTTTCTGTGAAATTATCATAATACCTAATAGTCGGATATGCCAGACTGATATCATTATTTTTTTCAAACTCAGACATAATATGACGCCATAAATTATTTTCAGTTTCACGCCTTTTTCGCGGTTCACACAGATATCTTAAAGTCAAAACAACTCCGGATTCTTTTACTGAAGTGTAAACAATAGGAGTGAGTTTCTGATAAAAAATCAAATATTTTTCAGCGGCCTGTTTCATTGCATCAGTTGCTTTACTTGAAACAGATGCAGAATGTTTTACAATAATATTAGATAAAATATCATAAGCTTTCCGCCAGTCGCTTTCAAAAGTTATCATTATTGGTAGTTCATTCCAGATATATGGAAAACCGTGATGATAATTAGCAACTGTAGTCTGAAAGACTTTACCATTAGGTATATGAATAACCCTGCCGGTACTCTGCTCTGCATCAACCCAGTTACCTATTTCCATCAGAGAAAACATTAAGAGCTGCTGGTCTATAATATCTCCTCTGTGTTCTCCTATTTGAATTCTATCTCCGACTTCAAACGGTTTTTTCCATAAAATAAACCACCATCCTACAATATTTTCGATTGGTTGCTTCAATGCAACAGCAAGACCTGCAGAAAGCAGCCCCATGTATGTCATGATATTAGAAACACCCTCAAGCCAGACACGACCTGCAATAATGAAAAACAGAACTGTTGTTATATAAACGGTTGCCTTTTTCCATTTATACCTAGCCCTGATTGATACATGACTTTTATAAATAAATCGAAGTACGACAAATCTTAGAAGATAAAGAAAAACAAAAGAACCTATAGTTAAAAATATTTTACTTTGAATCCCGGGAGGAATTCCAGTATACTGACGCAGTATTTCTTCTAAATTTCCCATAAATGAAGTTACTCTTTCAGAGTTTTCAGAGCCCTTATTTTTACACCTGCCATTTTCAGTAAATTCATTGATACATGATCAATAGAGTAACGCTCTTTATATACAACTTCCACAATTCCGGCATTAATAATCATTTTTGCACATAAAAGACAAGGACTGTAAGTTGTATATAAGATTCCATCTTTGACAGAAATCCCATGATATGCAGCCTGAACAATTGAATTTTCTTCAGCATGACTACATAGACATTCATCCAGTTTCTCCCCAGTTAAAGTATCAGATGCACACCTCGGACAACCACCCTCAAAACAATTTTTGATACCTCTAGGTGTTCCGTTATAACCAGTTGAAATAATTCTGTTATCTTTAATAATTACAGCTGCAACATGACGCCTAGAACAATTACTTCGGGATGCAGCAACATCTGCAATATTCATAAAATAATTATCCCAATCCGGACGACCTGAAAATATTTTTTTCATTTTTTATTCTCCATATAATGCAATACGCAATACATCCGGAGCAACATCATTAAGCAGACCTTCACTCAAATCAAGAACTTCATCAGCTGTAGCACATAAAAGAGCCTCACGCAAAACTTCTTCTGTCTGGTGGATATGCAGTTTTCTTATAACACGACGAATTGGACCAATAGATAATGCACTCATACTTAATTCATGAATCCCCATACCAAGCAATAGCGGAATATACCGCGGGTCAGCAGCCATTTCACCGCATACACTAACCCAAATTCCATTATATATTGCAGCATTAACAACATTATTTATCAGTTTTAATATAGCAGGATGTGCCGGCTGGTAAAGATATGCAATTTTTTCATTATTACGGTCAACAGCCAATGTATACTGAACTAAATCATTCGTACCTATACTGAAAAAATCAACTCTTGATGCAAGTCTTTCTGCAATTAAAGCAGCAGAGGGCGTTTCTATCATTATTCCAACTTCAATATTCTCATTAAAAGTCTTTCCTTCCTCACGCAACTCCGTTTTAACTTTATCAACCAAACCAAGCATTTGCCCTACTTCATCATCACATGCAATCATAGGAAACATTATCTTTATGTCACCAAATGCACTTGCTATAAGAATCGCTTTTATTTGAGTTGTCAGTAATTCTGGAAAATCCTGATGCAGTCTGATTGCCCGGCAACCCAAAAATGGGTTTGGATCCAAATGAACTGATTCTGTAAATCCTCCAAGCTTATCACCTCCAATATCAAAAGTACGCACAACAAGCGGATTTCCATCAAGTTCTTTTAACAGGTCAGTATATACTTTCACCTGATGTTCAAGAGTTGGAGGCTCCATACTGTTTATGTACATATATTCAGTTCTGAATAGACCAATACCTGATGCTCCATACTTCTTGGCAATCTTAACATCTTCCGGCAATTCAATGTTAGCAACTATTTGCACCCTGAAAGAATCAAGCGTTTCAACACGCAGGTCATTCTCTTTGAGAATTTCCGCCATAAAACGCCCTTCCCGACTCTCCTTATTAGCATAAATATCTAGTGTTTCAGGCGTAGGATTGACAATTACTTTACCTTTGTAACCATCGATAATGACTATATCACCATTCTTAACTTTGAGCATATCAGATGGTACTGCCACAACTGCAGGAATGGCCATTGAACGGGCCATAATCGCTGTATGAGAGGTTCTGCTTCCTGCTTCAGTTGCAAAGGCTAAAACATTTTCACGGTCGAGAGAAGCCGTATCGGAGGGAACCAAGTCATGAGCAATAATGATTCTTGGCCCCGGCAGGGAATTAAATTTTATACAGTCAGCTCCATGAAGATTTTTAAGCACTCTATTGGTCACATCGCGAAGATCCACCGCACGCTCACGAAGATATTGGTCCGGAATTGTTGCCATATCTGCGATATATTTATCCATTATATCTTTAAAGATACATTCAGCATTCAAGTGTTCATTGCAAATTCTCTTTTCAACTTCTTTAATCAATGCCTGATCTTGTGTAATAAGTAAATGTGCATCAAATATTCTTGCATGATTATTTTCGGTTAAGACACGATCTAGGTTTTTCTGCAAGTCAACAATCTGCTCTCGAGTCATTTCCATAGCACGCTGAAAACGCTCTAACTCATCCTCTATATCTTCCTGTGGGATTTCAAATTTTTCAACAACGGGGCAAGTATCCCCTATAATCATAGCAGGACCTATTGCAGTCCCGGGAGAAACTGGTATCCCTGTAAATTCTGACTCATGAATTCCACTTTTCATCTATTCCTCATCAAACTTCCGATTTACAATCAAATCAATAAATGCATCCTTTGCATCTTTCGCATCTTTCCCCTGAATTATAAACTTTAACTCAGTCCCCTGACCAGCAGCTAACATCAAAACCCCCATTAAACTCTTACAATCAACCGTTTCATCGTCCTTCTCTACTGATATGATAGAATCAAATTTTAATGCAAGCTGTACAAGCATAGATGCAGGCCGTGCATGAATACCTAAAGTATTCTCGATTTTTACATCAAATTCAACTTGCGTACTACCACTCATTATTGACCCTTCAGTTACTTCAATCAAATCTTCATCCCTTAATATAATGCTTTTTAGAGAAAAACAAAGTCAAGAAAGAACAAAAGATCAAATAAAAGCACCTAATATAATTAAGCTATCCAGACAGAGCAAAAAAGATTTTCAGCAATTATAAAGATAGTTGCCCCAATAACAGAGAAAAGATTAAAATTGTATATAATCCGTTTATAAAAATGGTTGAATCCGTTCCATAAAACTCTTATACGCATATTCCCGAAGAATAAAAGTAACACCCAAATCAAATTTTTTTAAATTCAGCGAAGCACTCATAACCGGTCTGGAATAAACAGTACCATTTACAACATCTATAAATATTCTTTTCCCGTCAAATTCCAAAACCCCCTTAGCCCTTAATAAAGCATTTCTAAAATCCTCAAGAAGAGTATAAAAATCACATTTATTAATCTCTTTCGTCTGCATATAATCAAATCGTTCATAATCTTCGGGAGCCTCAGTAACTAATTGACCTGTACCGGTACTCTTTTCCGGCTTGTGCAGTAACTTGATTGGAACATCAGCAAATTTCGCCCGCAAAATTTCAGCTGAAGGATTTATTGTTTTTATTTTTGCTTCGGCTTCATTTATAACTGAATCATCAACAAGATCTATTTTATTTATTATAACAATATCTGCAAGTTCTATCTGCACTGCAGGTGCTGTCATAATTGCGGATATTTTATGAAAATTTAAGGCATCAACAATACAGTATACCGAATCCCGCACATATTTATTTTTTAATTTATCAGTAAGTAACAATGCAGAAAAATCTGAAGGTTCTGCCAAACCCGTTGCTTCTATAATCAGAATATCAGGCTCAATTTCATCCGCAATATATTCAAGGGCATTAATCAGGTCAGCCTTTACACAGGCACAAAAAATATTCCCTTTGTTAATTTTTGCTGTAAAGTGCTCATTGTCTTCAAGAACTTCAGCATCAACAGGAAGAGCACCAAAATCATTAATCAAAAGAGCTGTCTTGCGTTCCTTGAAATCCTTTTGTTTTAAAATATTTTCTAAAAATGTTGTTTTACCAGCTCCTAAAAAACCACATACTAGAACTGTACTAATTTTTTTAAAATCATTCATACTACACCTCTTTCCTATAAAAAATGCAGCCGGAGAAAGAATAAAAATATTCCTAAACCGGCTTTATATACCTTTTTCTAAATTAAAAGATAAGAAAATTTACTCTTAAGAATCCTTTTCATGCGCTTTTTTAATAATTGCCTCCATGATTTCTTCCTTACGGGGAATGTGAGAGACAAATGCAACTTCACCATCAATACACACAGTTGGAATATTCTTTACATCAAGTGCCTTCATAAGACGAACCGAATCAGGATTTTTAATTTTATGTTCTACCCACTCAATAGTCATATCATGTTCAATTTCCTCTACGGCTTCCTTTACGGCAGCAACCATATACTGACAGGGAGGACACCCCTCTGAGTCAAGAGTGATAATATCAACCTTCAATTTATCATTGCTCTGATATTCACTTAAATCCATTTCTGCCTCTTCAACAACTTCACGCTTAGCAGCAAGTTCTTTTGCTACTTCACGCTTATACTCATCATGAACAACTTCTGCAATTGCTTCAACATTCTCCAGAGGTATAGCATAAGGCATATCGCATCCCGGAGCAAGAATAAAACCTTTAGTACCACCAATTTCCATACATTCAATAGCCTCATACTGGTTATCAAGAGGTGTTCCGAGAAGCATAACAGTAGTCAACTTCATATTTCCGCCAAAAGATACATTCTTATCAATACATATATCTTTAACATAATCAAGCGGAATATTTTCATCAATAGAAATATTATCAGGCTTTGTATCACACATTACTTCAATATTATTTTTTGCATGACCACAAACAAAGAAAGACCCCTTTCCGCCTTCCGCTCTAATATGCTCAAACAGCTCAACGCACGGTTCAGAACAGAACTGCTTGAACTGATCCGGTCCAATTTGACTTGTCATAGGGTCAACAACAGCAATAATATCACAACCCCCTTCAAGATAAATAGAACTCATTTTCTTAGCAATGTCATTACAAAAAGCAATAATTTCATGTATACGGTCAGGATTATCAAACATTTCCATGAAAATTTCAGTTCCGAGTAAATGCAGCGCAAGAGTATAAGGTCCAGTGATAAGACCGTAAATAGCTTTATCCTGATGAATTTCACGCATCACTTTCAATGCATCAAGAACAATAGGAATCCTTCCATCTGATGCTTCAATCATTTTCAGATCAGTAATAGATTTTCCACCTAACATTGATAATGGATGAGAAACAACCGCAGGAGGATTATCTTCACTCCAGTTGAGTTCACAACCTAAAATTTCAGCTTCAATCTGCAAATCAAAAATTATCGGAAACCCATCAGGACGATACAACTCAATAGCTTTATTTAAACCATCAACAATATTTTTTGAATCGTTCAAGTATTCAGTCGCATTTTTACCTATCAATGCTCCAGTCTGCACTCCACAAAACGGAACCCACGGAATTCGCTCGACAGTTTCCATTGCAAGGGCTTTTAAAATCAACTCTTTTCCAGTCATTTTTTCTTTCCTTTCATTTTGCATTAATTATAAATAACTATTTATTTTACTTTATAATAATCACTACTATATTATAAATTAAATACAAAGCTTCCTCTATTATGTTCTTTTATTGCTCTATATTAATATTTTGCATTATTATACAGAATCGGAATTATCTGAAATAAACTTACCGACACGATAAAAATAAAATAAGAGTATAAATAAAAAAACCCGTATACATCGGAAAATGTATACGGGGGCAATAAAAAAAGGATCTACTCCATTTTTTGTTTTGCTAATTCTAAATATTTTTTAACACCACTAACACCACCTGGAATATAATTACTCTTTGCCAATATTTTTCCCTGCGGATTTAAAAGGAAAAGAGTAGGAAAGCCCTGAACCGCATATTTAGCTTTTAACTTTTCATGCTTCCTACGAATTGCAGCTGACTGTTCCTGGTACATCGGAAAATCGATTACGACAGGAATAAAATTTTCTTTTAAATAGTCTTTAAATTCCTGCTTAGAAAAAACTTCTTTATCTAACTTCATACACCACATACACCAATCTGAACCGGTAAAATAGACTAAAATCGGTTTATTTTTAGTAACAGCAATTTGTTTTGCCTGGTCCAAATCTTTCATCCATATACTATGTTCATCCGCTACTGAATCAATAGCGAAAACAATCATAAAAACGACAGCAAATAATACTTTTACTGCTTTCATCATTTCCTCCTTTTTATAAAAATTCAATGATACAAATCTAATTATCCAAGGTCTTTCTCATCTCAAATTTAATTTATCCTCCTGATAAGATCAGACACTCAATAATATAGAAAAGTTCCATAATAAAAACAATTATCAGTTTTTTAATCAAAAATGAATATATAATTTGATCATTTCAATATTAATTATAATGAATCCCGCTTAAAGTTCAATAAAATATACTAAAAATACGAATTTCTGACAGATCCAATAAAAACTATAATGCTCAAATGCAAATATCATTTGACTTTTTAAGTATCAATATCTATATTACTAGTGTAAAAAATTACTAAAGGAACTTATAATGAAAAAAAAAACTACTATTACAGATATTGCAAATAAGTTGGGGATTTCCCCTACGACTGTTTCTTTTGTATTAAATAAACGAAATGATAAAGGCATTAGTACAGAAACAATAGAACAAGTTCTAAAAACAGCAAATGAGCTAGGTTATAAATCAAAACAGAAGCCAAAGAATTCAGGATGGATAAAAACTGTATTTCTTATTAGAAATATAGATGAATTGAATCTTCAGACAACTTTTTTTTCAAAGCTCCACCAGCATCTTAATGAAATATGTAAAAAAAATAAAATTGAGCTTCATTTACAAGAATTCCCATATAACAATTCTCAGGATCTTATAGTAAACTTTCATAAAATATCAAAATTAGGATTTGATGTCTATCTAAGTAATGACCCTGAAATTATTATGTTTCTCGATGATATGACTCACAGTACTGTGCTTGTTCAAGGTGAAAATACTGTCAAAGATATTATTTGTGTTCATTGTGATGATTATTCAGGGGGAGCAAAAGTTGCAAACTATGCTTTCGACGCAGGTCACAGAGTTGGGGGTATTATTTACCCCTATACATATAATCAAAGGGTTCATGGTTTTATTGATACTTTTACAAAACTTGGCGGAGAGTGTCCAGAACAATTCAGGTTGGAAACATCATGGAATTTTGACGAAATTGAAAAATTGGTGACTGAAAAAACAGCAACCGGTAATTTGCCGACATTCTTTTTCTGCTTCTCAGATTCTTTAATGTTTCCGACTATCAGAGGACTAGCTGAAAATAATATCTCAGTTCCTAATAATATGAGCTTAATTGGTGCAGATAATCTGTTTTGGGGTAAATATAGTAAACCTTCTTTTACTACACTTGAACTTAATGAATACCTGTTTGCTGAAAAACTTATTGATGCTATAAAAAGTGCATTTAAAAAAACTCCAACATATCAAGTGGCAATTCCCGTTTCTATTATTGAAAGAGAATCCTTTAAAAAAATCTATACATACTCTTGAATTAAAAAATAAATTCTTCACAAAAAAATTATACCGTTCCATTTTAAACTTTTTTATAATCCGATTCATTCCCTAAATAAATTCCCATATATAATTAGATGATAAATAATAAATTTTCATAAATTACACTACAGAAAACAACATAATAATTAATTTATTAATATATTTAACATATTACGCTGTTTTTGCTTGATATTGCTTGTTTTAATGATTATAATAGATTTAGCGGTTTATTTAATGATCTATAAATTTTTAAAACAAAAAAAGGAGAGAGCAATGAAACGGCAAGAAGAAGAAAATATAGAATTTGAAAATAAAAAGAACAATCAGATTGAAAAAATAAAAGAACACTTATCCGGTCCAAGTCTATCAATCATAATTCACATGATAATAATAATTTTTTTAATGGGAATAATAGTAGTAAAAGCCCCTAGAGAAGAGAAAAAAATTATTGCCCCGGTATTAATAATAGATAAAATTGAAATACCCGTAAAAGAAGAAATGCCAGAACCGCCAGAAGAAGAAATTCTAGAAACAGAACCTGAAGTTGAAGAATATGATATAAGTTTTGAAGAAAGAGATAGTGAAACAAAACCATGTATTCAACCTGACACTCAAAATCAAATAGCCCCCTCACCCAATGATTTTTCTTTTGAAAGTAAATTTAATATAAAAATGACAAATTCAGGATTAAAAATGCCGGCTCTGCTTATATCAAGAAAAAGTGGAATGAAAGGCAAAGGTTTCAAACAAAGAGGAGGAACTCACAAATCAATGCAGGTCCTATACAAAGGATTAAGATGGTTGAAAGATCATCAGAACCCTGATGGGTCATGGGGAGATACCAGGCAGAATAATTTTTCAGCATATACAGGCCTTGCATTACTTGCTTTTCTTGGAGCGGCAGAAACTCCTTCCTCTGCAGAGTTTGGAAAAACGGTCATAAAAGCAATACGAAAACTTGTTGAATATGTAAATTATGATGGTAACGGAGTAAAGGGAGGGTATCGTCACGCAATTGCCACCTACGCTCTCTGTGAAGGTTATGGAATGACACAAATACCAATGCTTGAAGAACCTGTAAAAAAATGTGTTCAGAGAATTATTAATGCCGTTAATTCTGACGGAAGTTTTAACTACGGCTACGATAACAGTAAAATGCGTTCAGACTTATCTGTTGCAGGATGGAATTACCAGGCATTAAAAGCAGGTTACGGAACTGGCATTGAAATTCAAGGACTCGAAGATTGTATAGATAAATGTATTTCGCAAGGATTGGAAAAGAGTCATTTTTGCGGTTCAGGTTTTTCATATAATAAAAACAGCGGGAAAAATGAAGTAATGACAGCCGTAGGTGCATTATGCCTCCAACTATTCGGAAAAGAAAAAGAAGAAGTTGCAACTGCAGTCAGATTTTTAGAAGATTCTGAAAATTTCTGGTTTTCCTGGAAAGGACATGAAGGAAAAGTTCATCCCTGGGCTTTATATAAATGGTATTATCAGACACAAGTAATATTTCAAGCACACCATGGAAAAGGAGGGAAATGGAAAAAATGGAATAAAATGTTTTCTCGTGAACTTGCAAGAAAACAAAATAATGACGGCTCATGGTTCAGCCCCGCCTATGAAGCAAAACTTGGCGGACATTCTGAAAATACAGAACTTCCCGGCATTGATCAGCAGGTTTATGCTACTTCCCTTTCATGCCTGATGCTTGAAGTTTATTTCAGATATTTGACAACTTTTCAGCCTGTAAAAAATAAAGTAAAAGAAAAAGATGATGATAAGGATAAGATTAAAATTGAATTAGCTTCAACGATTAGAACTGGTAAAAATAATTCCTTTTCCCAAAAAGAACAGAGACTAAGCTTGCATTAGCATTAGAAATTAAGAAAAACGACATACCCCCGTCATAAGATGAAAAATTCATAACCGCAATCGTAGGTGCATGAGAAATTCTAACAAGGAATTGGGTATGGAATTATACTTATAAGATAAAATGAATCAACAAATTAGCGATGAATGCTAAAATGATACACTTACATCGCCACTCAACTTGCTAGGTGGTTCAATAAGTTTTATTCCATGCTCTATATTCCAGTCAATATCCCAAGACTTTAACATAAGAGGATTAGTGTCTTCCCCCCAACAATTAAAATCTATAATTAAAATATCATTGTCTGCTGTAAAATATATGTCCAAAACAATATCAGGATCAGGTAAAAGCCAGGATATATTTTCAACAAATTCCAAAGCCATATTCCAATATTCTTTTCTTTTCCCGTCAAGCCTCCTAAAGTGACGAATAAGCCAATATTGACTCATAGCCCGTAATTTACCTCCTTTTATAAACAACCTGAATTCACGAGGTTTAGTCATCCTCCTGAAAGGTCTGATACAAATATGCTCTAGAAGTCCATCACTAGCTAATTTTCTAATTTTTTCACTTTCAGCTAAATAACGCCATGCACTTGCAGGTGAATAAACTGCACCATTCTTATAGAGAAATCGTTCCGTATCTGTCGGAGCAGCCAAATCTGTAAAAACAAAACAATTTCCTGGGAACGAAGCCATCGGGTGTTTCATCCTGGCCTTTACTTCAGAAGGAATATCTCCCGTTATCTCCCCCCTTGCAAGAGATTCAACTTCCTGTTTTTTCAGGCGCAAGAAAATCGTTGGAAATGTGTGGTCTGATAAATCCTGATACCAGAAAGGTGTTCGAATAATATCAAGCGGACAGGGTATTTTTTTTTCAGAATAAGTCATCACTTACTATCTCTTTCTGAGGCACTATCATCTTTTCTTTTAGCAAACGGTTTATAAAGATGCCCACCCCACTGAAGTCCCATGTGATTTGAAAACTCAAGAGTGTTAAGCCTGATACCGTGAACCATAACCCCGAGAAAACCAAGAAGTATATTCAGAATATGCCCAAAAGCCATAACAAAAATCATACCGAAAACAAGTAAAGGCATTAAAACCTTGTTATCTGAAATATTGAATACCATCAATCCCATATCATTAAAACTTTTAGCAATATAGTAGGAAGAAAGTCCTACTGCAAAAAGTCGGATATAAGACAATAAATCAACAAAAGTCCCACTCAAGCCAAAGAAAAAGCCAAAAGCCTCCTCCATTTTAAACCAGTTTGTACCAAAAACCATTACAAACAATAATCCTAATCCATACAATACAGCAATAATCGTCATTGGCCATTCACTCTCAGGGTAAATAATAAGCTTCTTGGCAACAAAAAAATTACCCCACAAAATCAAACCCCAACCAATTTCCCCAAGACATCTTCTCGAATTTAAAATTAATGATGCTTTCCACAAACGAGCCATTGAAAGATGGACCGCCGCAATCAGAAAACAAAGTAACTGAACATGCTTGTCTTTTAATTCTGGATTTGTCAGCCAGTCAATACCACGCATCCAACTTGGAAGTTTTTCTGAAGGTATAGCAAAAAAAGAACCGCTTAAACTACCCCAAATAACAGTACCTGCACTCAAGAGCAAAAATAGGTTAATATAATAATTTGTTTTTTGTCCCGCTGTTTTTCCAAGTTTGACCTTTGCAATTATTCCAGCTGTTAAAAAAATTATCCCATATCCGGCATCTCCAAAGATAATACTGAAAAATATTGTAAAAAAGATTAAAAACATTCCACTTGTATCCCATTCGCGATACCCTGGGGATATGCCGATAAAATCAAATAATGCTTTTGAGCAAGCAATAATTTTAGGAATTTTAATCAATGTAGGAGGCATATCACTTTCCGCCGGATCAGACACTTGCAGACCCCAGCCATTCTTTTTGGATGCTTCACGGAGTTTTTCAAGTTCCGGAACAGGACAATACCCGCTGACACAAGATAATACCCCAGATTCAACCATACCATCTCTGTGAGTATAAAATTCAGCTTCTTCTTTCAGTTCATCTAAATATTCTTCTAAAGCTGAAATATCTGACTTTAAATTTATTAGTTCCCTCTCTTTATCCCTAAGCTGACTTTGTATTTCCCTTATTTTTTCACGAACCTTTGATAAATTAATACCATCAGGAATTGATGCAAGCGGAAGCTCTTCTTTATTAATCTCCTTATCAGAAATTACTGCAAAATAAACATCGTAAGAGGTCTCGTTAATAACCTTGCAAGTATGTTTTAACTGAAGTTCAGCAAAAAATTCATGATTACTTACACATAAATAAACAAAACAACCCCTCGCCTTCAAGTTGTTGATCATTTCAAAATCAAAATCTCCCCAATACTTCAGGCGTTCCTCTTTCTTATACAAAGATTCTAGCTCTTTATTTAAATCCTGAATTAATTCTGAAATCACTAAAACTTTTTCAGAAACTTCTGCTCCTTTGGCAGAATCAACATTTTTCTTCAATACAGCGTTCCCGCCCTTGACTGCCTGAAGTAAAATATGTGCCTTAGTAACATCTGATATCTTATTCTGCAACTCATGCAGCTCTGACGATTCATTAAATTCAGTCGTTTCTACATGCATTACTCCAAGCCCACGAAGAACCTCCAAAGCACTCTGTTTATCTGACTGCAAGCATATAACAGCTGTTTTTTTCATAGGTACTATCATATTGCCACCTCATTTTCTGCAGCTTGCTGCATTTTCCTCTTAGCCATTTTTGAACGCCCCACAGCCGCAGTCTGCTGATCACCTAAATATATTTGAATAACCCGTACATTCTCAAGACATTCAGGAATTTTAACCTTTTCAAAAAGATTCACCCGCTGAGTTGTTACACGAAGCTCTTTTGATATCAGATTAAACTGCTCCTGAATAACAAACAACTCAGCCCTGCAGGAAACAATCTGCTGAATAATATCTATCCCGTTATCAATCCATGGAGAAGTTGCAAATAAAGAATATGGTGTCACTGAAAATTCTGCTTTCTCAAATACAGGAACATCAACTCCTGCAATATTAGCCCTCTTGGTTGTTATTGAGTTCATCTTTACTGATTCAATCAGAAAAGAACAGGACTCGTCTGAACCGAATAATTCAAACCACGAAGAAATATTTTTCTTCAACTCCTCCTCTTTTAACTTAACTTTCTTCATCTCTTCTTTACATCTAAGCAACTCCATCTGTAACTGCTGCTTCTTCAATTGTAAAGTCGGCAGAAAACGAGAAAACTGCTTTAAATCATCCCGCTGCTTCTTTAATTCACTTTTTGTAAGTTTTATCTTCGGCATAATTATATCCAGGTTCTATCTGTTTTATTGTTCAGGCCAGAATTTCTCTAGTAAATCTGTCTTTATCCCGGTTTCCGTCCGATCAAAACAATCTGCTAAAATTTTCCAACCTTTATCAAGCGCTGCTTCTAAAGAAACATTTACAGTCAAATCCATCATATTTGATTCAAATAATGTACCATACTTAAGCAACTTTTCATCCCAGTTACTCATCTGAAATCCCATTGACTGCTTCTCTAAAGTCTCCTTAAAATCAGCATATAACCTGATCATCGTATCCATAATAATCCTATGATCACTACGAGTCTTATCATTGACAAGTTGTTTCAGACGACTCAGCGAACCAAAAGGCTCAATCCTTCCATTTCTAAGATAAAACTGCCCCTCTGTAATATAACCGGTATTGTCCGGAATCGGATGTGTCACATCATCCCCAGGCATTGTTGTAACTGCCAGAATTGTAATTGAACCCGCAGAATCAAAATCAACGGCCTTCTCATACCTAGCGGCTAATTTACTATATAAATCACCCGGATAACCACGATTAGACGGGATCTGTTCCATTGTAATAGCTATCTCCTTCATTGCATCAGCATAATTAGACATATCAGAAAGCAATACAAGAACCCGCTTGTTATCAAGCGCATAATTCTCAGCAACTGCAAGTGCCATATCTGGCACAAGCAGACACTCCACTATCGGATCTGAAGCTGTGTGAATAAACATCACAGTTCGTGAAAGAGCACCATGTTCATCAAGAGTATTTTTAAAGAAAAGATAATCATCATGCTTAAGTCCCATTCCTCCAAGTACAATAACATCAACTTCAGCCTGCATTGCAATTCTGGCAAGCAACGGATTATATGGTTCTCCAGCAACAGAAAAAATTGGCAATTTTTGAGATTCTACAAGAGAATTAAATACATCAATCATAGGTATCCCTGTACGAATCATGTTTCTTGGAATAATTCGTTTTGCAGGATTCACAGATGGACCTGCAATCTCAACCATATCATCCTTAATGCCAGGACGGTTATCTCGCGGCTCCCCCGAACCTGTAAATACGCGTCCAAGCAGATTTTCAGAAGTAGAAACTCGCATCGGATGATGTAGGAAACGCACCTCATCTCCAGTGGACACACCACGACTCCCTGCAAAAACCTGCAAATAAACCTTATTCTCTTCAAGTCTGATTACCTGTGCAAGCGACACGCCTCTAGACCCGGTTACTTCTGCTAAATCATTATAACCAATATTTTCCGCTTCCACGGTAATTACATTCCCGGCAATTCTGATAATCCTGTGATAGACTTTACGCATTTTTCAACCTTAAATTTATTGCTCTAAATTAAACTGAATAATTGTTTTCTATAAATGAAATACCGCACTCTTTTCCCGCATTCCATTAAAAAACTTACCGTTAACTTATCTTTATTAATTTGACTTTACGATTATTCATATTACATTCAGCTTTTAAAAAAACAAACAGTCAACTTTAAAAACATCAATAAAAATTATGAAAAAATATTTATTTATTCTTTTGACACTGTTCTGTGTGGTGTATATAGCTCCATTGAAACTTAGACCGCTCGTATCTCCGGACGAAACAAGATATGCACAAATTTCAAAAGAAATGATTGATTCTAATAACTGGATAGTGCCAACTTTAAATGGATTTAAGTATTTTGAAAAACCAGTGTTAGGTTACTGGTTGAATGCCATTTCAATGAAATTTTTCGGAGAAAATAATTTCGGTATAAGATTTATGTCTGCTCTATCTGCATTTCTTACTACTCTATTGCTCTTTTTTATGGTTAGAACCCTTTATGATGACCGTGACTCTTTTTATATTTCATTGATATACTTTTCATATACAAGTGTCTACCTTATTGGAACAACAGCTATTTTAGACAGTATCTTAAATTTTTTCCTTACTGCTGCATCTATTTCTTTTTACTTTTTCCTTCAATCAAAAAGCCCTAAGAAGAAAAGTATTTTTATTCTTCTATCAGGAGTATCCTTAGGATCTGCATTTTTGACAAAAGGTTTCCTTGTCTTTGCAGTTACAGGAATTACCTTGATCCCTTATATATTATGGGAAATATTAAGATATAAAAAGTTAATGAACTCAAATGAAAACCAAACGGATTCAAAACTTGAAGATTCTCTAAACACCTTAAATTCTGATGAAAATAATAGTCTGATTGAACAAATTAGAAAAACATCTCTCCCAAAATTCATTTTTCAAATTATCCTATTCTCTTTTCTTATAATTATCCCATTAGCTGTAATTATTGCTCCATGGGCTCTTGAAATTCATAAACAAACTCATGGGTTCTGGCATTATTTTATTGTTGAAGAGCATATCAAGCGTTTTATTTCTGCAAAAGCACAACATTCGCAGCCGTTCTTTTACTATATTATAATTCTACCTGTTTTATGTATGCCGTGGACTTTAATGCTACCACTTATTATTACAAAATTCGGTAAAATAAAAAAAGTGATTACTTCACATCCACTTCTCAGATATTCAGCTTGCTGGTTTATCTTTCCTTTTATATTTTTCTCCCTATCCAAAGGAAAATTACCAACATATATACTTCCCTGTATGCCACCTCTGGCAATCATGTTTTTTGCATTGATCAAAAATACTGTTGTTAAAATATCACAAACCAAAAATTCAAATGCGGAATCTAACGAAAATAACAATACTGAAATTCCAGAGTTTCACTTTAGTAACAAACGGAACAGATTTTTTAACTTTATGGTAAAAACTCTAATGTTGGCTCTTCTAACTGCAACCGTCATGTTTGTAATATACCAATACTACGGCATTCCGATTAAAGGTAAAAAATTCTTCATATTTGATAATAAATTTGAAAAAACAAAAGAATTCTCTGTTCTGATAACTTCAACAATGATTATACTTTGTCTTTATAAATTATCACAATTCAAGGACTTCTATAAAAAAATCATTATCCTGTTTATAATAACAGCTCTCATTTATATAACAATTTTAACATCAATCCCGTATGTTATGATTAAAAATTCTAAAAAAGTCCCTGGCGACTTTATAAACTCATTTAAAAATAAAATTACACCGCAGACTGTAATTGCCTCCGACCATACCCTAATGACAGCAACCTGCTGGTTCACTAAAAAAAATGATGTTTATCTTCTCCTATCTTCCGGTGAAATTAATCTAAAATTAAATAAAAAACAGAAAGCACGATACTTAAAAGACAATAAAGATTTTAAAATATTTTTAAAGGAACACAAGCACCAGAATATTATTGTTTTTATGACAGCAAAACATTACTATAAAGATGTAATAAAAAGAGCAAGAATCCCTTCTCCAAAACAAACATATATAAACGGGAAACTCGCCGCACTATTCTATTGATTATTAGACCAACTTATAAGAGTAGTCTAATATTACCGTAATATGAATAATGTACTGCCAACTGCCAAAACCGAAGATTAAAGAGACCGGATAACTAATAGAGGAAAAAAATTCTTCAAAAGCGCCACGCAAATGTATTCAAAAAATATAAACTTTTTGTATATTTCAGATATTACTACTTTATCTGTTGATGAGATAGAATAAATATTAAGCAAGTTATAATACTTTGCAATTTAGGGGCAAGCTTGGGACAGATTGATTATTCACAATATCAATACCAGCAGGTTTATTTCTGCATACTCCACAGAAATTTGACATTTCAAACAAAACAAGTTATATTGTAAATATCAGAGAGGAAGGAATTTAAGACAAGGGACTTTATATATTATCAGAAAAAGTCAATAGCGGAAGTGTGACCACGATAAGTCCTATGCTATGATGGCATATTCTCCATATCAAGTGGCAGAAGAAATCTTAGAAAAGGATTAATTAAAATGCAAATACCAGAATGCTTAAAAAAACAAATCAAGAACGAGCATATTCATTTTGACTATAATGGATACGAGTGGAAAATAGAAATTGTACAAAATATTGATTTTTTAAAGGAGATAATACTTGAACCTTTTATTGTATTTGCTGATGATGGGCATGGAAATTATCTTTTTATAAAAGAAAATGACTCTAAGGTTTATGAATTTTTTCATGAAACCTCAGAAATATTTAATGTTGATGAACCATTAGAAGAATTAATAGGAACTAAGAAAAAATTACCTTCTAAAGATGACTATCCTGAAGCTATTTATAAAACTGGAGAAAAGGTTTTATTGGGAGATAAAGTAAAATTTAAAGTATGGGTTGAATTTTGGAAGGGATGGCAAAATGGGACTGTCACTTACGTCCCTGGAATTTCTGATAAGAAAAATAAATACGAGCGAAACCATTTAAAGTGGATTGAAATAAAAGCTAAAAAGGTAATAGCAGGAGTTCTTATTAATCCAGAAACAGGACTTGTAGAAAAAATAAAATTTATCGAACGGTGTAGCAAGCCACCAACCTCCCCCAAAAAGTAAAAACTGAGCTTGTATTGAGGAAGGTGTAACAGTCCAGCGACATTAATACGGTGATTTATTAGCAAATAATCCAAATTTCTGATGTAAAAAATTCGGGACTGGTTAATTATAATTCGGAATGTTGGCTCAAACAAAATGGCTATCTCTAAAAGATTTACAGCATCAAGAAAACTCGACTCAACCTGGATGGTAGGCAGGGAGGAAGTTTATTCTAAAAAATAAGTGAGGTTTAAATATAATGGACAATATATCATCAAAAGAAGTGCTACGTTTTTATTTTATAGCTATACCTGCATTATGTGTAATTTTTTATATTATAAGTTTTTTCCTTTTTTCTATACATGTTTTTACTGTAAAAGGTAACGGTGTTGTCATTGAAAAATATAATAGAGGAGGACATGCTGAAGATGCAGATGGAAATCTTCTTAAATCCGGATCTTTAGCAAAATTGAATAATGGAACAGAATTAAATATACAAGGAATTTTTGACATAGTAAAAAAAGGCGATAATATCGAAAAGTCAAAATACTCTTTTACCTATAAAATAAATAGCAAGCCAATAAATGCTTTGCCTAGACTCCTCGTTGCTAATCTAAAAATGGTTGGTGTTATATTTATTTTTTTCTCAGTCTTCTTTTTAATTGTATATACCTTTAAACGTATTAAAGGTATGTAGCGAAATAAAAGGAGAAGGGAATAACTATAAGAAATAATTTGCGAACTTAGCAGATTATGGTATAATAAATATATCAGTAAGATTACAACCATCACGCATTACTAAAAATATTTATGAAACAGAAATTTTTTATTATATTAAGTCTTATTTGTTTGCTTATTAGCATCTTCTTGCATATTTCCACTTATATAAAAGATTACTCAAAGCTATCACCTACTCCATATACAATACTTCATATTTTTGGAATTTTCTTAGGATTAGGGTGGTTTTTAACTAATAAAAAATCGTCTATAAACCGAAAAATAAAAAAAATACATAAAAAACTTTTTTATATTATATTTTTAATAATTTTTGTTTATCTTCTTTTTGTTTTTTACAAGTCTGGACTTGTTCAAAATGATGGTGTTGTAGCTATTATTGACGGGGAAAAAGTGATAAATAACCATGGCACTATTGTTAAAGAACTTAGTAATTCTGAATATATCATTTTGCAAATATGGTCACTTAGGCTAAGAAGCATTTTTTGTATTGTTTGGTTCTTTGCTTTATTGGGATTGAGTATCTATTATAAGGCAAATTTGGGGACAGGTTAATTGTAATTTTACTGGAATGCTGAGACTGGTAAAATTATACATTACTAAAGATATGTAATATGAAATTTATAAGATTATTATGGAGAAAATACAGGAACTTTTCTTTAAGAAAAAAACTTGTATTGATTGGGATTCTGTGTTTATTATTTTGGGCTTTTTTTGTGCCTATATGTAATGTTTATTATTTCTCCGCTTCTGATTTGTTGGATGGAGAGCATATAGGAACAATCGTCTTCAATCAAAAAAAATCTTTAATTTTGACAACAGGAAGTAAATCACATCTAATTGCATATGGCATTCAAAAAAACAACGAACTTCGTTTATTATCAGAAAAAAATGAAGTCGTAGGTTTATTCGAGATCAAAAAATATTTCTTTTGTGTTTCATTTAGAAATAAAATACCTAAAACAACAGTCAATCCGGATCCATTTTGGTGGATAGAAATGCCTTGCTATAGTCCAGTCCGCTTTTATAAATCAATGAAGTTAAAGTGGAAATATGCAAAAAAACTTAAAATATTAAATGATGTAGTGTGTCCTCTGCAAAAAAGTCAGCCAAGGCTAAAACAGAGGAATATGTCTCCCAAAGCCCCGCAAAGTATAGATTGGATTAGTTTAAAATGTTACCTGTCAGGTAGTAGTGGGTAATTTGATTCTTTTTCACACAGTTATTCAGTCTCACTTA
>Ga0256913_10000012_pt1 | contig 72375 bp, 66 predicted proteins | sample Axial_MatmetaG_FD_185970 | JGI IMG/M metagenome (GOLD analysis project Ga0256913, IMG submission 185970) | Deep-sea worm associated microbial mat communities from Axial Seamount, Juan de Fuca Ridge, Pacific Ocean - Axial_Mat | ecosystem: Environmental > Aquatic > Marine > Oceanic > Microbial... | reverse complement strand
CCTGGTTAAAATGAAAAAATACTTTTTGGCACGAAAAGATAATTTATTAAGAGAGAATGCTAACATCTTATTGCATGCTAATATCAGTAGAGATCTTGAAGAAACTATTTTACGAATAGTCAAAAATCTTCCTGAACTCAATTTTGAAACGATAGCAGACAGTCCAGATTATAAACAAACGAGGCAGAAACCACTTTTGTATCATGGTATATATGTGCGTTGGAAAGGAAAGGTTGCTAATCTTTTCCTTACGCAGAATGAAATAACATTTGATTTTTTAATAGGATACCATAATTCTCGGGTGCTGGAAGGTGTGGTTAAAGTAACACTTCCTTTTTCTGTTGCTCTCAATAATGGTGATGGGGTTGAAATAGTAGGAGCTTTAGATACAACAGTACAACCATATCATGTACAAACGAGTGCGATTAGACCAATACTTACAAAAAGATAAAGAATGATTGCAGTTATACAAAGAGTTAAATTAGCTTCTGTATGGTCAGGTGAGAAAGAAATTTCTTCGATCAAAAAAGGTTTGCTCGTTTTTTTAGGAATTGAGAATAAAGATGAAAACAAAACCGCTGACGGATTAGTTCACAAAATACACCATTTACGTATTTTTCCAGGAAAAGAGAAAAGTTTTGACCGCAATATTATGGCAGAAAAACATGAAATTCTTGTGGTTTCTCAATTTACCTTATTGGCTGATCTCCAGAAAGGAAGAAAACCCGATTTTCACAATGCAGCAATTGCACAGAAAGCAAAGACATTATATCAATATGTTATCAGATCTTTACAATCACACTGTACAGTAAAATCAGGTGTTTTTGGCGCACATATGCAAGTGAAACTTATTAATGATGGTCCCGCTACTTTTATCCTTCAGATTTAGTTACTTTCGATAGACAAGATGATGTAAAAACTGAAGAATATTTGTTTCTCTAAAAAAAGGTGACATGGTAATATCTTCATGTAAAGTCATGACAATTTCAGCACTCATGCGGGAAGAGGAAATAATGTCTAAAAAAGGCATTTGTTTGCGCAAAAATGAATCACATTCAATAGTATCCAACACTACAATTCTATTTAACATTCTCTGTACATTTAATTGTCGCAATCGATCGACCCCAGGATCTGAAAATACGGGATGTGTTGCTGCAATATAAACTTCAGCAACTTGTTCAGCATAGAGGATTTCGATTAATCTTTTTACAGAGGCCGCAGTGTCTATCATATCATCCACAATCCATACTTTTTTTCCTTTAATCGAATCTTCAGATAAAATTCTTACTTCCTTAACCTTATTTGCCTGTGAGTAATCGCGTCTTTTATGTGCAATGATTAATGAAGTGCCGAAGGCTTTGGCAAATTGGCGTGCAACTCCTTCTCCTCCTGTGTCTACGGAACAAAAGAGCCAGTCTTTTTGTACCTCTTGATGCAGAGTTTTGAGATCACCAATATACTTCTCAGCAATATATTCCATCAGCAGCGAATTTCCTGGTACATCTTCGATTGCACAATTGCTTGGATTGATAATTGTTTTAGATAGTTCGGAATGTAATTGATAGGTTACTATGTGATCTACGCCAAGATTTTCAAGTATTTTGTAATGAATCCATAAACCAACACTGTTTCTTCTTGTTGCACGGTCAGATCGTGAGCAGGTACAGTATGGCTCAAATAAAATGATTCTGCCTGCACGAGAACGTTTTAACGCATCGACCGCATGATATAACTCTAATTTGTTTTCTTCTAAGGAAATTTCCTTGCTATTCCGTGATGCGGATGAGAAAATGAAGACATCTTTTCCTCGTATTGATTGTTTAATGCTTACCTCCATTTCACCGTCGGAGAATTTAATTATTTGCAAAGGAGTGAATATCACAGAACTATTTCGTGATTGATAAAACTCGGGAAATGTCCGCAGATGGTATACTACATCATGCACATAATGTTCCATTGAGCGAGTAGATGTTAAGACAAGTTCCCCGTGCATTTTCTTCGTAATCTAGTATACACAGACAAAGAGGAACTGTACAATAAGGAAAGGTAAGATATGAAAGAAAACAATCAAGCTCAACTGAAAACTCAGGCATTGGAAGTGGCTCGTTTGCAGATAGAAAAACAATATGGAAAAGGTTCTATTATGCGGTTAGGGGAGCAAAGGAGTATTCGAGGTATCCAAGTTATTCCTAGTGGATCAATTTTGCTTGATGAAGCGTTGGGAATAGGAGGATATCCCCGCGGAAGAGTTGTAGAAATATTTGGTCCTGAATCATCTGGGAAAACAACTCTTGCATTACATGCGATAGCTCAAGTTCAAAAAAGCAGTGGAGTTGCAGCATTTATTGATGCTGAACATGCCCTTGATCCGCTGTATGCAGAGAAACTGGGAGTTGATATTGAGAACTTATGGGTGTCGCAACCAGACAGTGGTGAACAGGCATTAGAAATTACGGAAGCCTTGGTTCGATCAAGTGCCATTGATGTTGTCGTCATCGATTCGGTTGCAGCTTTAACCCCACAAGCAGAAATTCAAGGAGAAATGGGCGACTCGCATATGGGACTACAAGCCCGACTCATGAGTCAGGCCTTGAGAAAATTGACATCAATTGTCTCTAAATCTTCCTGCAGTCTTATTTTTATTAACCAGACGCGTATGAAAATTGGTATTGCATATGGTAATCCCGAAGTGACTACTGGAGGAAATGCATTGAAATTTTATGCTTCACAAAGGATTGAAATAAGGCGAATTGAAAGTATTACAAAAGCAGGAGAAGAAGCAATAGGAAATAAAGTGAGAGTGCGCGTATTAAAAAATAAGCTTGCGCCGCCTTTTAAAAAGACTGAAATAGAAATTATTTTTGGTAAAGGAATATCTGCTTCTGCATCCGTCCTAGATGCTGCGTTACGGTTTGGGCTTATACAAAAAAGTGGTTCTTGGTATGCATATGGTGAGGAAAAGATAGGGCAGGGGAGAGAAAGCGCAAAATCATTTCTTGAAGAGCGTCCAGAGCTCTTGCAAAAACTAGAAAAAGAGCTAAGAAAAAAAATATTTCCTCCCAGTGAAGCAAATGTAAATGAACCTGCACTGAAGTAGAATGCAAGGTAGTGTCCAATCTGTTACAGTATATTTAGGAATAGGGGCTAATATTGGGAAACGAGAACAATTTTTCTCTATGGCATTTCGTTATCTTTCTTTTATATTATGTTCAATGCGAATTGCTTCATATTATGAATCCGAGCCCATGTATTTTACTGAACAGGGAAAATTCTTAAATACAGTTGTTATGGGACAGTGTAGTAAATCAATAGGTCATTTATTGCATATTGTGCAATCTATTGAGATAATAATGGGGAGAAAAAGGGGAGGGGTTCGTTATGGACCAAGGATTATTGATATTGATATTTTATTATACGGCATGCGTGTTATCCGATCGCCAAATCTTTGCGTGCCACACGAAAAAATGAGAGAGCGAGCTTTTGTACTTTGTCCATTATATGAGCTGAATCCTTTACTGCGCGATCCAAAGACAAAGGCATATTTTTATACTTATTTGAATAAAGATGCTCACCAGCGAGTGAAAATATATGCAAGAACATAATAATCTTGAGATACAGATCCAGGGATATCAAGGAAGTCTAAAGCAATTAGTAGATCGGGTAAAAGATGTAGAGCATTCTATTCTTGATATTTCAATCGTTGATATTATTCGATATTTCCAGAAAGAAAGGAAATTACCTCAAACTAAATCTATTGCTTTAATGGTATTCTGTCATATTATTGCAGAACTTCTCTATCTTAAATCATCTTTTCTGTTGGGAGAACTGACCAATGAAAAACAAGATAATACTGTGGTATTAGTACCGTACTCAGCACATACACTTATAGAGTATCAGAAACATAGAAAATTAGCTCAACACTTGCTGGATCGTTATCGTAGTTTTGCAGATATGTTAGACCGAGATGTTTATTTTAATCTTGAACCAGTTAATAAAACTTGGGATGTTCGTATTCTCAAAAGTACGATGAGTCATCTTTTACGAAAACATATCCGTGAACAATTTGTCTTGGAAAAAATAAGATATATCGATATGAAAACGGCTCGAAAGGGTGTGATGACTGCTTTGCAAGGCAAAGATTCAGTGTTGTTTTCTCATTTGACTTCAAAGTATTCTAAAAGGACAAATAAAGTGGTACTGTATTTAGCAGTGTTGCATATGACACAAGAACATATATTAAACATAAAACAAATGACACCGTGGAAAGGCTTGTATGTAAGCAGAGCTGATGTATGAGTGAGGAAGCGGTACAGCAGGCTTTGGTGGAAGCAATATTATACCTTGAGACAGAGGGTGTTAGTATTGGAAAATTAAGTAAAAAAACTTCTCTATCAAAAGAAAAACTGGAACACTATCTATCTATTATCCAAACAGAATGTAGTCAAACACATCGTGGTGTAGAACTGGTATGTATTGCATCTCGGTACCGTCTTATCCCCAAGCGAAAATTGCATGATTATTTAAGATTAGAATATGCCCAGTATAAACGAGAAGATCTTTCTCGAGCAGCGATGGAAACCTTAGCAATTATTGCATATAGGCAACCAATTAGCCGTGCAAGAATAGAAACTATTCGTGGAGTTAATGTGACAAGACAATTACAAGTGTTGTTGTCACGTTTGTTCATTCGAAAAGAAACACCAAAGGATGAAACGCGCTATGGTGTTGTTTTTGTTACCACTAAAACGTTCTTGGAACAGTTTGGTATGCGTTCATTGCAGGAACTTCCTACACTTGACGAAATAGACCTGATAAAATTTAATTCGGATAAACATGAAGCAGCTACGACTTAATGCTTATCTTGCTCGTACAGGTGTTTGTGCCAGAAGAAAAGCCGTGAGGCTCATTCAAGAAGGTAAAGTGTTGCTTAATGGTCAGAAAGCCCATCCTGCTTCCATTGTTTCTCCTCGTGATGTAGTACGAGTTCAAGACGTAATTGTTCGAATTCCTTCTGTTGTAGTGTTTCTACTGTACAAACCGCCTGGCTATATCTGCAGCGAACGTGCACAAGATGCCAAACCTTTGGCACGGTCATTGATTGATTGTCAGAAGAGACTTTTTTCTGTAGGAAGACTTGATTATTTAAGTGCAGGATTGTTATTATTTACCAATGACGGTGAGTTAGCACATGCGATTGCACATCCATCAATGCAAATAGAGAAAGAGTATCTTCTTGTCAGTAAAAATAATATTTCACAACAAATGTTACAGGCTTATAAAAAAGGAGTAACTATACGAAGAATAACCTACCGTATGCACAGGTACAAACGCGAAGGTTTGCATCGCGTGCGCATTATCCTTACCGAGGGGAAAAATAGAGAAATTCGTAAAGTGTGCGCGCATTTTTCTATTGCTATCCACTCTATTGTACGTACACGAATAGCAATGCTTAGTCTTAAACATATGAGGGAGGGGCATTATCGTAAGATCTCTCCTTATGAACTAGATTTATTAAAGCAACATCTTTACTTAAAAGAGATAAAAAAATGATAGTAGCAATTGATGGACCATCAGGTTCAGGAAAAACAACGATCAGTTACTTATTAGCAAAAGAAATGCGAATGATAGCTATTTCCTCTGGTCTTTTATATCGTTATGTTGCGTACTATGCTCAAGCAGATGATTCGGTGGAAAAACTCTTAAAAAGTGCTCAAACACTACTTCTTACACAAAAGAACTATTGTTTGAGTATCAAGGATTGTGTAGATACTCATGAATTATATAAACCTGAAATAGAGCAAAAGGTCTCACGTATTGCGCAAGTGGAACAACTGAGGCACTACATTACTAATATGATACGTACATTTATGAAAGGTAAGTCATGCGTTGTAGAAGGAAGAGATGCCATAAGCGCTATTGTACCACATGCAGATCTTAAAGTATTTCTTTCTGCGTCAGAACGAGTTCGTAGTAAGAGATTGAGCGAACGAAGTAACACAATACAGAAAAATACACTCCAGTTGATGAAAAAGAGAGATCAAATCGATCATGAACGAACAGTATCAGGGTTATATTCGGCATACGATACGGTTATTGTTGATACAAGTGACTTGACTATTCGTGAGCTATGTAACATAATAAAAAAGCTTATTAAAATGACATCAAGGACAGTAATACATGGAACATAAAGATGCCGCGACAGCACCAACTTCCATTGAATCAATTGAAGAATTTCAGGAAGAATTGCTTTCTGGTATACATTCTTTGAAAGAAGGCAGTATTGTGGAAGGTACTGTGGTGTTGGTGAGTGACAACGAAGTTTTTGTTGATATTGGGTACAAAGCAGATGGAAGACTACCCCTAAAAGAATTTTCTGAGCCGATTGAGATCGGTCAAAAAGTGAATGTTATGATATTCAAAAGAGATCCGCATAATGGCGGATTTCTTGTTTCCTTCAGGAAAGCTAGAGAAAAAATTCAATGGGAAAAGGTAAAAGAAGCCTTTAATAATTCTCTTCCCATAAATGGAACTGTAATAAGGGTATTAGAAAATAGTTTTGAAGTATCGCTAGATGGTTTAATGGCGTATGTAGCATTCTCTAAAATGGATGTTAAGAAAATTGCAGATGCAAACGCTTACATAAATCAAACGTACGAATTTCTTGTAGAACGCATATTCCGCGAGAAGGGAGGTATAAAACTTTCTCGTCGTGCTTATCTAGAGCGTGAGATTGATCAAAAACGAGATGAGTTTTTTAAAACACAAAAAGTAGGTAATATTGTAGAGGGTGTGGTGAAGAATTTTGTTTCTTTCGGCGCTTTTATTGATCTTGGTGGCTTTGACGGTTTGCTACACCTTAACGAAATTAGCTGGGGACATAATGCAAAACCGAAAAGCTTTTTGAAAAAAGGGAAAAAAACAAAATTCTCAATAGTACAACTTGATCCTGAATTAAAGAAAGTATCATTGTCTTTGCGAGAGCTTACACCTGATCCATTGCTGACCTTCGAAGAGAAATTTGCACTGAATCAAATAGTAGATGGTGTGGTAACAAATATTGTTGATTTTGGTGCTTTTGTGAAAATAGAGGAAGGAATAGAGGGATTAGTCCACCTTTCCGAGTTATCGTGGGCACGGAGTGTACGAGATCCTCGCGACGTTCTTACCGTGGGGCAAGAAGTAGAAGTTGCTATTCTGGATTATGATCTTGGTGCAAAAAAGATTTCTCTTAGTCTTAAACGTACTACAAGTGATCCATGGGATACTGTGAATGAGACATATCCAGTAGGAACGAGTCTGACGCGCCCTGTCGTAAAGATAACAAAAACCGGAATATTTGTGAGGCTTGATGAGTCTTTTGATGCGTTTATTCATGCTGAACATGTATCATGGATAAAAAGAGCACATAATCTTCATGAAATGTTCAAAGTGGGGGAAGAAATAAAATTCATCATTATAGAAGTTGATCCATTAAATCGGCATATTCGTGCAGGAGTTAAAGAGCTGTTAGAAAATCCTTGGGACCAATTTGTTAAAGAATATCAAGTGGGTACTATTGTGGATGGAACAATTGTTAGGATTTCTGAGCATGGTTTGATAGTCAAAGTACCATTTGACATTGAAGGACTTGTTCATCACTCGGAGCTTACACAAGACGGAAATAACGAAAACACTGAATCCTTACTTCAACGTTACAAAGTAGGAGATGACATTCGTGTGGTGCTAAAGGATATCAATAAGAAGAGAAGCCGATTAGGGCTTTCTGTGCGTGATGTAAAGCAAAAAGAGAGTGAAATGCATTTAAAAAAATTTCTTCATGATGAAACAACAGATAATACTGTATCACTTTGTGATTTCATGAAATAGGATGAATCCTATTATAACGAAAGAACAACTCTATACATTTATTAAAATAAATCACATGATCAATGCGGATTATACTGATCCAAAGGATCTTTTGCGTAAAATATTACGCTCCGCACTTATTATGGTAAACGTAGAATCAGCTTCCATTTTGCTACTTAATCAGAAGAAACGGAAGCTTTTTTTTGAAGTCGCTGAAGGTGTTAAAAGTGATTTATTGATAAAATATCATCTTGAACCAGGACAAGGAATTGCTGGATGGGCAATAAACAATAAACAAACAGTAGTTGTTGAAGATGTCCATTCAGATGCAAGATTTCATGGGAAAATAAGTGAAGAAATACAATATGACACTAGAAATCTCCTTGCTGTTCCCATGTTCATTCATGAACGTTGTATAGGCGTTATTGAAGTGCTAAACAAAAAAGAGACTGCTTCTTTTAATGATATTGATATATTTTGGATGGACACTCTGGCGAATCAGGCAGCTCTTGCAATTATTAATGCACGTTATTTTTGTCGTATACATGATGAGGTTGCCCAACTTAAACAAAAAATAAAAAGAGAAACTGGGTTTCACCCTTTCTGTAGCACAAGTAAAGCAATGCAAACGCTACTTACTGTTGTAGAACGTATTGCGAAGACAGACAGTACGGTGCTATTGCTTGGTGAAAGCGGAGTGGGTAAGGAATTATTTGCAGAACAAATTCATTTGTATAGTCCCCGTAAAGAAAACCCCTTTGTGCGTATTAACTGTGCTGCGATTCCAGATCAGTTATTGGAAAGCGAATTGTTTGGTTATGTGGAGGGAGCATTTACTGATGCTAAAACCACTAGAAAAGGTAAATTTCTAGCTGCTGACAAAGGAACTATATTATTGGATGAGATAGGTGATGTTTCTCCATCAATGCAAATTAAACTTTTACGTGTTTTGCAGGAAAAGACGTTTGATCCTCTTGGTTCGGAAACAGCAATTACTGTAGATGTTCGAATTATTGCTTCAACTAATAAAAATCTTGAAGAATTAACAGAACAAGGGTCTTTCAGGGAGGATCTTTATTATCGTTTGAATGTTCTTCCTTTATACATTCCTCCACTTAGAGAAAGGCTCGAAGATATTCAAGAACTTGCATATATGTTTTTACAGCAATACAGGATGGAACTAAAGAAATATTATATCACAGGATTTACTGATAGGTGTGTGCATGCCATGAAGGAGTATAAATGGCCAGGAAATGTGCGGGAGTTGCAAAATCATGTACAACGAGGTGTAATTATGTGTGAACGGTCTGAAATTGATATAGAAGACATGTTTTTTACTGACTTTCCGTTCTTGCAAAAAAATAAAAAAGATGTTACATATGATCTAGGGTTTAAGGATGCAGTTCATGCATATAAAGCATCCTTTCTGAAACACCATCTTTCTTTAGAGGGATGGAATAAAACTAGTACGGCTAAGAAACTAGATATGCAAAGAACTTATCTATCTAAACTAATACGAGAATTAAATATAAAGAAAGACTAAAGAATTATGGATAAAGGATCAAGATTAATAAATTATTTTCATCGAATAAGAATACCATTGTATATTTTTGCAGGCCTTATATTTATGTCTGTTCTTATTATATTTATTGTTACTACTACTAATCGTAATAATGAGGAAAATTCTACGCGTACAGTAGAGGAAGCTGAAACATTGCTAAACAAGTGGCTAGACGAAAAATCGACCGAGTCTAATCAAGTGGAAGATATTCGTAAGATAGCGAAAGAAGTAATCAATGAGCATCCTTATCAACAAGCTTCAGCTAGAGCATATTTCGTTTTAGCAAGAATTGAGCGGAACCTTGGTAATTATGCTACTGCCTCGGAGTACTATCAAAAATTAGTACGACATTTTCCCCGTAGCTATCTCGCTGCAATCTCACTATATAATGCAGCAACTGCAGAGGAAGAACGAGAAAAAGATGATAATGCAATTAATTTATATAAAAAGCTTATTCAAAACTATACTTCTCTAGAAGCAGCACGTGCAATGTTTTCACTAGGTCGTTTGTATGAGAAGCAAAAGAACTATCAAGAAGCTGCCATCTATTATCAAAAATTATATAATGATGAGAGCAAAATAAGCAACACTACCTGGAAAAATTTAGCAAAGAGTAGACTGCTTTTTTTGGAAATACATGCGCTGATTGACTCGTCAGTGATAAACAATGCGAAAGAAGAAACAAAAAATAAAGAGAATGATTCACAATGATTGTTAAAGCATTTTTTACAATAACATTATTTCTGCTTATTTTTACTACATGTGGATTACCTTCCGACGTACCATATCTTGAACCAATACAGGTGATATCCTCTCCAATATCTTCAGAAATAGCATTTCGTCATTCAACTAGCAATGATCGTGAAATTTTCATTGGTTATGAGCTGTATTATAAATTATACAATAAAGACGTAACTGACAAAGAAGTTAAAAAAGAAATTGATTATTTAACAACCACTGATATTCCTAATCTTGTTTATTTACAGGATCATAACTTTTTAAAAGTTGCAATTGCGGATAATATCGATTTGGATAATATACGAGAAAGCACTGATCAAATAGGTAGAGCATACAAGAGTGAAGCGTATACCATAGAAATAAATCCCGAAACATATGAAATTGACAAGCATAAAATGGTTATTTCGTTAAAACGTGCAAATAATCGTATTGCAATATGGAAAAAGGTTTTATTACGCATTCGTAAATATGCAGCAACAGATAAAAATAAATATGATTATTTTAATGAGTATACTTCAGAAGATTTTGATGTTAAAAGAATGATCTCTGATAAGAAAATAGATTCGCTAAGTGTATTGTTCGTTGCTATTCCGAAAGGCTTTAATCTCACTCAGGATGGAGCACTTTTTTATGGTCTGCCACGACCAACCAGCTATCATTTATTGGGATTACAACAATAGACTTTTATGACAGTATCGGCCTTAACTGTCTTACTGGTTTATATTTTCATTGCAATCTCGAACAGTTTATTAGTAGTAGTAATCCTTAAAAAGAAAGTATTTGGGCATGTTTGGGGTGCATTCATTGTAGCACTCATAGGAACTTTTCTGGGAAATATTGTGTATGATTTCTTACATGATGTTATTTATACATTTAGTAATCTATTTGGTCTTATTAACATCTTTCCGCCAGTGCTTGGTGCAATCGTAAGTCTTGTCTTGTATGTTTATGCAACAAATGGAAAAATAAAATGACTTCGTATAATAAATATTCTGTCTACTTTTTTATTTCTCAAATATTGGTGAAGTATTTACCATGTTTGTAGAGGAGTTTAGGTCTTTTTATAATCTTATCTGTTATCTACGTGGACCACATGGATGTTCTTGGGATAGAGAACAAGATATACAAAGTTTGCGTCCTTTTCTTATTGAAGAATGTTATGAAGTTTTGAGTTCAATTAAAGAAAAGAATTTTAAGGCTCTAAAAGAAGAACTTATGGATCTTTTGCAAGTAGTACTTATGATCACTTGTATTATGGAAGAAAGTGAGAATATCAACTTTTCTTCTTTGCTTTCAAATGCGAGAAAGAAACTTATCAGACGGCATCCTCATGTATTTCATCATAAAGAAAAAAAGAGCCCCAGTGAAGTGCGTAAACAATGGGATAAAATAAAGGTAGAAGAGGAGAAAAAGGAAATCTTTGATATTTCAAAGTCTTTCCCCCCTTTAGAGAGATCTTCACGTCTCCAAAAACAGGCGCGAAAACAGGGCTTTTCTTGGTGCAATCGTGAGGAAATCCTGACTAAATTACAAGAAGAAATTCGCGAATATTCAAATGCTAAAACTAAAGCAGAGAAGGAAGATGAATTAGGCGATCTATTCTTTATATTAATAAGTCTTTCCCATTTTGATAAGAGTGATCCTGGTTTAGTTATCCACCATGCCAACGAAAAATTTATTCAACGATTCTCTTATATGCGTAATGCCATGCAGCGCGCGAAACTCTCTATGCAGGAGAATAATATCGATGCCATGTATAAGTTCTGGCAAGCGGCCAAACATACCTTAACTGAGAAAAAGATAAAAAATATAAGTACTGAAAGAAGTAAATAAGATTATTCCTTCTACTCGAGAGATAGAAGTGCTTTTAAATAATCGATAGGCAATAAACAAACCAAGTATACTGAGATAGAGGGTGTCAACATGTAGTGATTGCTGAATGACCAAATTACGAAGTAATGCGGCCAAAGGAAGAATAAAGACTGTATTAAAAATAGTACTCCCTACTATGTTTCCTAAAGATAAGGTTATTTCTTTTTTTATTAATGCATTTATAGAAACAAAGAGTTCTGGAAGACTAGTTCCGCATGCAATGATCAGTACTGCAAGGATATGTTGTGTAGGGCCGTTGCTTCTATCTGCTATTTTACGGACAGTATCGATAAGGATTTCTCCACCCCCTGCCAGTAAGAGAATGCTTAGCAGGAAAAAAGCGATATTATGAAGCAATTTTTGACCATAATATTTTTCCTGATAATTGGAAAGTCGATAGGTTGCCCCTTTTTGATAATGTTGTTTAAATTGAAAAGCAGTATATGTTCCGTATAACACCAATATAACAACAGCTTCCTTACTATCGATGATGTATGGTGATATAATATATAATACAACAAAGGGAATAATACTTGCAATAAAAAATGCGAGTACATCGATGGGATAATAACTTGTATGCATTTGGGGCTTACAGGGCTTAATGCAGCAACTGAGGCCGAAAATAGCACCTATATTAAATATATTACTGCCAATTAACCCCATTGTTGTCAAAACAGCTTCGTTTTTTATTGCAGCTATGCTACTAGCAAATACCTCTGGCATTGAAGTACCTAATGCGACAATAGTGATACCGGTAAAAAAAGAAGAAATCCCCAACAAACGTGATATATTAATCGCATGTCGTACTAATAGCTCACTTCCATACAATAAAAGGAATATTCCAAGAGGAATACCCAGAATATATACGATAATATGCACAGTCTACTTCCGTTTAGTGTCACAGTATACAGGAAAATAAGATGGATAACAATGGGTGGAGAGGGAATTGAACCCCCGACATCCTGCTTGTAAGGCAGGCGCTCTTCCGCTGAGCTATCCACCCATAAATAATATTGATGTTCTTTCTTTACTGTGCCATACTTTCTTAAAATGAGCAATCAGAAAATGATAAGAAATGTTGGTATCATTGCCCATATTGATGCGGGAAAGACCACCACTACTGAACGCATACTCTTTTCTTCAGGGAAAAGCCATAAAATAGGTATGGTTGATGCAGGTACAGCTACTATGGATTGGATGGAGCAGGAGCAAAACAGGGGGATTACGATTACATCTGCGGCAACTACCATTTATTGGAAGAATGCACAGATTAACATTATAGATACTCCAGGACATATTGATTTTACTATGGAAGTAGAGCGTTCTTTAAGGGTTTTGGATGGTGCGCTTGTTATTTTTTGTGCAGTTAGTGGTGTTGAACCTCAGTCAGAAACAGTATGGCGTCAAGCTGATACGTATAAAGTACCAAGGGTTGCATATATTAACAAAATGGACCGCATGGGAGCTGACTTTTTTCGTGTACTAAAAGCAATACAAACTCAATTAGGAGCAAATCCCCTACCCTTACAGATACCCATTGGTGCAGAGTCCGAATTTGAAGGTGTTATTGACCTGCTTCTGATGAAAGAATTACATTGGAACACTACGGATAATACCATTAACTCTTTTGACATACGTGATCAATTAAAAGCCCAGGCGTTAGAATATCGCAAGAAGTTGATAGAAACATTATGCGATTATGATGATCAGCTTGCTGAAAAATACTTAGAAGATAAAAATCTTACGGTAGATGAGTTAAATGAGGTACTCCGATCCAAAACCTTACATCAAGATTTGATTCCTGTTTTATGTGGTAGTAGTTTACGTGGTATAGGAGTTGAAACACTTTTAGACGCAATTTGCAGCTATTTGCCTGGTCCAGAAGATCTTAAAACTGTTACAGTATACAAACAAAATAAAGTGCTAAAGCACGATCGAACTGACACTGCTTCCCTCCTGGCTTTAGTATTTAAGATACAACATGAACGTAATTTAGGAAATCTTTGTTTTATACGTTTGTATGCGGGAATATTGCGAACAGGGATAAGTATTTATATACCAGGCCGTAAAAAAAAAGAAAAGATCACCCGTATCCTTCGTATCCATGCGAACAAAAATGAACAACTGTCCAGTTTACATGCAGGAGACATTGCAGCCATTGTGGGTGCAAAACATCTTCATACGGGAGATACAGTCACTCTTGTAGGGGAACACATGGTTCTTGAACATATGCGCATTCCCGAACCTGTTATTTCAGTTGCCATCGAAGCGGAATCTCTTTCTGAACAAGAACGCCTTATTGAGCTATTGGCACTATTACACCGAGAGGATCCTTCTCTTACATATAAAGAAGATACTGAAAGCGGCCAGTTGTTACTCTCTGGTATGGGAGAACTTCATTTGGATGTCATTAAAACAAAAATCATGCAAGAGTATCGTTTACCAGTACGGTTTGGAGAGCCATCAGTTAACTATCGAGAAACAATAACACAGAAGTCATGTGCTGAAAATACCTTTGATCGTACGATTAACAATAACCCACAGTATGTGGCAATGCGTCTTTGTGTAACTCCTCGCTTGCGGGGTGAAGGTAATACATTTATCATTGACTGCGAACAAGAAGAAATACCAGATATAGTAATGACTTTTATTACCGAGACTGTGTTTACAGTACTTGATTCGGGTGTATCATATGGATACCCCGTACTTGATGTAGCAGTATCCTTGCAGTCAATAGAGTATCGTCCCGACTTAAGTGGTGAAATAGCAATCCGTGCACTTGCTGCTCAATGTTGTGAACAAGCATGCAGGGAAGCAAAAATTATTCTACTTGAACCAATTATGCAAATAGATGTGTATACACCAAGCGAATCACTAGGAGAGGTCTTACAAAGTCTAACGTTATGTAAGGGACAGGTAAAACAAATTGAACAAAGCTCTACGGGAGATCATGTGCAGGCAGAAGCCCCTCTAAAGGCGTTATTTGGTTATTCTACGATGCTTCGAAATGTCACACAAGGAAAAGCACGGTATATGCTTGAATTTTCACATTTTGAAGCTTCTAAATCTTAATAGAAGTAGACTGTAGACTTATTGGTATTGACTGCTTTTATAATTGTTGAATTTATATGCTATACACACATAATGTAACTTGCGTATAGCAAAAAAAAATGGTATCTTTGAGAAGGGGCAATTATGATAAGTGAGATACGTAATATTGCAATCAGCGGACATGGGAAAACAGGGAAATCAATGTTGGCAGAACTACTACTATTTCAAACTGCAACTATCAATCATGAAAAAGAAAAATCAAAACCCATTAGTGATTTTACTGATGTAGAAAAACGCCATAGCATGTCTATATATACAGCACTCATGCATTTAGATTGGCAAGATAAAACAATTTTTTTACTTGACACACCTAGTTCTTCTGATTTTATTGGAGAAGTTATCAGTGCTTTTCGTATTGCAGAGAGCGTTATTATGATGCTCAGTGCAGCAAATGGTATTCAGATTGAAACGATTAAATTATGGCGTCGTCTTGACATTCGAAAGAGACCTCGAATGGTTTTTATTAATAAAATAGATGAGGGTGTTGATACATCTAAACTTTTGACTGAACTATCGCAGCAGTTTTCAGATAAAAAGTTTATTATACTGAACTATCCAATTCAAAAAGATGGTGATTTTATAGGTATATACGACCTTATCGAACAACGTTTTTTTCTTCCCGCAAACAGTACTGCTGAACTTGAGAAAGTTGATCAAGTACCAAATGATATACATACAATCGAAGATCAATATAGATCGCGTATTATTGAAACAGCTGCGGAGAATGATGATAAATTACTGGAAAAATTTCTTAATACAGAAGAATTAACTTACCAAGAGATATGGCAAGGACTTAAAAAAGGATTCCAAAACAATTCCTTTGTCCCTGTCTTTTTTGGATCTTGCCTGAAAAGATCAGGCATTCTTTGTTTGCTTAATTTTATTGCACAAGCAGCCCCCTCCCCCGATAAAGGAAGAGAATATGTATACCAAAATGCTCAAGATGTTCAGGAAAAAGATTTTATAATTACTGAAGAAGGTAACCCTGCATTTTTTGTATTTAAAACAAGGATTGATCAATTTGCAGGTAAACTTTCATATATTAAAATAATGCAAGGAACGCTCAGACAAGATAGTGAACTTATTAATGAACGGGAAGGCAAGAAAGAAAGGATTAATAAGCTTTATTATATCCAAGGGAAAATATTAGAAGAGCGTAAAGAACTTTCAGCTGGTATGTTGGGAGTCATGGCTAAAAACCCCCACGCACAAACAAATGATACTTATATGACAGAGGGAAGCTTACTTCATTTCCGACCTTTGCAGAATCCCCGTCCTGTTTATTCCCTCGCCATTCATCCCGAATCGAGAGGTGATGAAGATAAATTAGGGGAACTCCTACAAAGAATCTCTGAGCAAGATAAAACCTTTACTAGCACTTTTTTGCCAGAGACCAAGCAAACAGTTATTGCAGGTATGGGTGATTTTCACTTACGATTAATTCTTGAAGAAATTATGCAAAAATATGGTATCATGGTAAAAACTGATTTACCTAAGACTGCTTACCGGGAGACACTTACTAAATCTGCACAAGCCACATATCGGCATAAAAAACAATCTGGTGGACATGGGCAGTTTGCTGAGGTGTCCATATCTATTGCGCCTTTAGAGCGAGGTAAGTATTATCAGTTCAAAAACCTGATCCGTGGGACTGCAATTTCGAGAAGCTATGTACCGGGAATCGAAAAGGGACTACATGAAGCAATGCAAGAAGGTTTATTAGCTGGATATCCAGTAACAGATGTGGCAATCTCTTTGCATGATGGGAAGGAACATTCAGTTGATTCTTCAGAATTAGCTTTTAAGATAGCAGCTAAGGAGGCATTTAAGAAAGCCATGACTGATGCAGCTCCGATATTATTAGACCCTATTATGTATTTAAAGGTATGGATTGAAGACCAGTACTTAGGTGAAGTCCTTTCCGATCTTAGTGCTAGGCGTGCGAGAATCCAGAAACAAGAAAGGCTTACAGGCAATATCGTAGAAATTGATGCTTTGGTTCCACACGAAGAATTGTTAAATTACTGTATTGATCTTAGATCCATAAGTTCGGGAACTGGAAGCTTTGAAGTTATTTTTGCACATTATGCACCACTGCGGGGTAAGCATAAAGAGAAAATCATTGCTCATGCAAAAAGTCAACAGAAAGCATAGATCTTTCTATGACTACAGGTGTTAAATTTTATAGTATTTCTCCGAGCAAAAGTTTTTTTCTGCTAACGAACGGGTAAATTGGTAAATTGTTTTTAAGGGCATACGTTGAACAACATATTATGATACACTAACAAGTATTATGACACAGTGGTATTTTCGGAAATTAATTCTTTTGGTTTTTTTATGCTTTTTGTTTTTGCGCCAGGAATCTTAGTTGCTGAACCGTTGCATTATAGGACTAGGTGGCGCATTTAACTAGGAGTAGGAAAGGATCGTGTACTGGCTCCAACTGCACATTTAAAAATACTTTGGGGAGATTATGGATTATATTCTAGTTTTGCTGTGTTATTGGCACAAGCAAAAACAAGCATGCCTAATCCCATTCTTCAGACTAGTGCCTATCGTATTGCAGTAGGTACCGATCTTGCGTTTCCAATTTGGTTTGGCACTTCCTATTGGCGCTCGTATTACGCCCATACCACGTATCCATATAAATATTTCCTATGCATTCATAGAGGAAGACTTTCTCCTTGAGGCAGAACAAAAATACTTTGAAACAAGAGAAATATCAATAGAGATTTCTTATATTACTTGGGAAATTTCTTCCTCCAAAAAATCAGTTTTTACTACCTATACGCAGTAAAACTAAGAATACTCGCCATTGACATAAAGGATAGAATTATCACATAATCTTATCAAAAAGAAGTTCTCGACATATACGACCTTCTTTTTGAGCTTTTTTTTCATACTTCGTTTCAGCGCGCCATTCCTGACGAGGGGCGAAACGATAATAACGGTTACGCAGTCGGCTATCTAACATAAGTGTATGATACACTTGTTCTGCGTATTCGTGCCAATCAGTTGTAAAATAAAGGTAGCCACCTATCTTAAGCGGTTTAAGAATAATATTCATATGTTTTTTTTGCAATAATCTTCGCTTATGATGCCGTTTCTTGATCCAGGGATCCGGGAAGAAAATATGAATTGCATCAATAGATGATGATGGCAAGCTGTATGAGAAATAATAGAGTGCAGAACCTTGCATAACACGTATATTTTTAAGTGCATTATCAGGAAGATCACGAAATAATTTTGCAATCCCATTTTGATATACTTCAATTCCTAATATTCTATACGAGGATATGGATGCTATCTGTAAAATGCTTTCTCCAGCCCCAAAACCAATATCAATAATAATCTTAGGGATCTTCCCATTAATACAATGCGGATATAAACATACTGGTTGATGTGGAATATGTACTTCCTTGTAAAAAGACAAAAATTTCTTTACTTTTTCGGGTTTTCCATCTTGGATATAAAGAAGATTTTTCTTCTCTTCATAGATTTGTTGTATCTGAGGACGTAGTCTTCGAGCTCTGTGCGTATACGTTCTTTGGAGGTGTTTAGATGATGGTTTTCTTGAATGTTTCATCATTCTAGTTTCTTTAAAACAGTCAGTATATGTTGATGTCTTTCTTTCAATGACATATTTTGTGTGTATTCAACTATCATCATGTTTTTATCTATTTGCATATGAACTTTATATTCTTCATTTTGTAGTAATGATACAATTTTTACTGGTTGTATATGGAGTGTGGTGGCAGAAAATGTGATAAAAGCAGTTTTATTTTTCTCTCGAACAGTGATAACACCAAGTTTTTGACAAAGGATTCGCAGCTGACTGATCAAAAAGAGGTTGTTTAATTCAGATGGGATAGGACCAAAACGATCTACCGTTTGTTGAAGTAAGTCCGATAATTCATTATCACAGCTGATGCTTGCAATGTTTTTATACAGTTCCATTTTTACCGTAGGTTCCATGATGTATGAATCAGGTATAAATCCACGATATTCAAGCTCTAAATAAACCTCTTTGTTGGCTTCTTCAGTGGTATGTTGTTGAATATGTATTTCTTTTTCTAATAACTGAAGATATAATTCCAATCCTATCGCAGAAGCATTACCACTTTGCTCTTTTCCTAATAGATTTCCTACTCCCCTTAGTTCCATATCTCGGATGGCAACTTGAAATCCAGATCCTAGTTCTGTATGATCGCGTATCACTTCTAAACGACGTTGTGCAATCTCACTGAGATAGTTCTTATCGGGATATAACAAATATGCGTAGGCAACACGATCAGAGCGCCCTACTCTTCCCCGCAATTGATAAAGCTGTGAGATGCCATAGTAATCAGCGCGATCAATGATTATGGTATTTACATTAGGAATATCGAGTCCATTTTCGATGATGGTAGTACTTATCAAAATATTAAATGCACCGTGTACAAATCGGCGCATAATATCTTCGATTTCTTTGGTGTTCATTTTTCCATGTACAACATCACATGTTGCCTCAGGGACAAGGTGTTCAATAAACTTTTGAATATATCGCAGTGAGATAACACGATTATGTAAGTAATAAATCTGTCCATTTCGAGTTAATTCATTTCGAATAGCACGTGCTACTTCTTCTTCCTGAAATGCGCGCACTACTGTGCGGATGGGCTTTCGGTTACGAGGGGCTTGCTGTAAGACCGACATGTTATAGATTTTCAACAAAGACATATGCAAGGTACGTGGAATGGGTGTGGCACTTAATAAGAGACAATCCACATTTTGCTTTAGTTCTTTTAAACGTTCCTTCGCACTAACCCCAAATCGTTGTTCTTCATCAATGATTAGTAAACCTAAAAGTTTAAAATGTATCTCTTTCTGTAATAATTTATGTGTGCCTACAACAATATCGATTTTACCTTGTTTGATTTCTGTGATAATTTTCTTTTGCTCTTTAGAAGAAAGAAAGCGAGAGAGTTTTTCTATTTGAATGGGAAAATCCTTCATGCGTTCCAAAATATGTTGGTAATGCTGTTCTACCAAAATAGTTGTGGGTGCAAGAAAAGCAACCTGTCTACCATCCATAACTGCTTTAAAAGCTGCACGTAGAGCAACCTCAGTTTTTCCGAACCCTACATCACCGCATAATAATCGATTCATTGGAGTAGAGCTTTCCATATCTTTTTTTATTTCTTCAATGCTTTTTAATTGATCGTCAGTTTCTTCAAAAGGAAATAAATCTTCGAATTGATGTTGCCATTCAGTGTCTGTGTTAAATGCGTACCCATGTGTGAGTTCACGATGTGCGTAAAGACGGAGTAATTTATATGTTAATTCTTGAATATTTTTTCGAACTCTTTTTTTCTTCTGTTGCCATGAAGAAGAACCTAAGTGATCGAGAGGAGGATGTTCACTGCCAATGTACCGTTGAATAAGATTCATCTGTTCAATGGGTACAAAGAGTGATTCTTTCTGTGCATACTCAAGTTCGATATAATCACGTTCTCCTCCACCAACTTTCATACGTTTTAACCCCTTAAAAGATGCAATACCGTGATTAATATGTACAACAAAGTCTCCTTTCGAAAGCTCTGTTAAAAAACTAAGTTGACGTGTTTTATGTAAGATCGAAGAAGTTGCAGAGCTATGAGTACGATCTCCAAAAACATCTTGACTGGTGAATACAGCAAGTTTTTTCTGAGGAAGCATAAAACCACTTGAGAGCTGAATATGTAAAATATTGTCAATATGAAGAATATGTTTCAAGCGATTGACTTGTATACTACTATCAGTTGTGATATATACGTGATATCCTTGTGTTGTTAGTTCTTGTAGTTTCTTTTGACAAAGTTGTATATTTCCTGCAAAATGATCGGCTAACTGACTGTGTATTTTAGGAATATGCTCTATCTCCTCTGGATAAAGCACAAGATTTGCTTGAGGCATATCCTCAAGATGATATAGTATTTTTTCAGCCTTAGGAAGATTATCGTTGAGCACACTTTCTACATAGGCTTGTTGAAATTCATAGTGCATTCTTCTTTCTTCTTCTTTGATAATAGTAGGATCATACAAGAGAATGCGATCATCTTTGTTCAAGTAGTCACTAATCCGACAAGCTTCATGAATGCACGGGAATACATATTCGGCTCCAGGACTCTTTGCCTTAATCATATCTTTCCAATTCTGAGGGAAATCTTCTGGAGCACTTGAGAGTGGAAATTCCCGTGAACATCGAATGCAGGTAGAATTTTTTTCCTGCAACGATAGCTGTGTAGAAGGATCAAATTCTTTTATTTCTTTGATTATGTCAAATTCCATTACGATGCGATCTGGTAAATCATTACCATATGAATAAATATCAATAACTTCTCCTCTTAAAGCAAACTCCCCCTGAAATCGTACATGTGCTACTCGTGTATATCCCCAGGTAAGCAACTTTTGGGTTATATATTGAGGCTGAATATTCTTTTTACATAACATGATCCAGGAAAGTGTAGATGCGATTGTTTTATTCGGTACTGGATATAAAAAAGAACGAATGGGTAAGATAAGTGAGGATGTAGTATCAGCAAACGTGTTTAAAGCAATAGTCCGAGTTGCAAATATTGATGCATGAGGAGATAATGCATTATAGGCACGAGTTCCCCAAAATGGAAGTAGAACCAGTTTATGATAACCATAGGCGGTGATATCTTTATATAGGTTTTCTGCTTGAGATAGCGTAGGTACTACGATAAGGTGTTTTTTAGCTGGATTTCTTTTCAGCAAATCAGCAAGATGTAATGCGGTAGCAGGAAGATTAATGCCACAAAGCTTTCCTTTTTGGGGAATGGATGAGACATACTGCAAGAGTGTTTCCGAAGGTAAGGAATTTTTCATAGTTTCCGATAATGAAGATGGGTTATTAACGTATTATAAAAGATGATACATCGTATTCACAATTTTTTCTATATTCTTTTATTTGGTCTGTGTTTTATCAGTAGTATCATGCCTGAGGAAGAAACTCAAGTTCACATTCGTTTATATAATAAAACAATTTATTTTCTGGATAGTCCTATATTAATTCGTATTGACATCAATAATGATAGCTCTCGTCCTTATCCATTTAAATTAGCAGACAAAAAAATTTTTAATATCATTATGAAGACATACACTGAAAATAATCAAGAGCTTCCTGTTTCGAGAGATTTTATTATCCAAAGAAGTGCACAGCATATTTATTTTCGTGAAGTACTTCTTGAGCCTGGTGAAACAATCTCATTTACAGAAGAATTGAGGAAATATATTTCTATTACCAGTCCAGGTATATATACAGTACAGGTTTCTTTTTTTCCCGAGTTATATCAATCCAGTAAGAATTTACTGATATCAAACACTTTACAGATTGTCATTCGTCCAGGAAACACAGAAATAGGACCTGTTAAGCAAGGAAATGATCTTCGTAGAATACAAACTCTTAACAAGGAAGAGTTTAGCCCTGATCAAGTAGTATCTTATATGATACACGCTAGACAGAATAATGATTGGGATCGTTTTTTCTTGTATATTGATCTTGAAAGCTTTTTAAAGGGTCATATTACCTTTTGGAGACAATATCAATGGAGTAGCGAAGAAAAAAGAATATCTATTTTAGATACTTTTAAAAAGAAGCTACAGTCTGGAAATATTGATACAAATATCATTATGATCCCTTCTTCGTTTCGTGTTTTAAAAACTGACTTTGGTCCACGTGATGGACAGGTGCTGGTTGAAGAAATATTTGATTATCAGCAATATCAAGAAATAAAGCATTATACATACTATTTAAGACGAAGAGATTACTGGTATATTAGCGGATATAATGTAGCGAACATTGGCAGTCGAAAGAAGCCTTAAACCCTGAACTAGAGAACACACTTGAAGTTTTCTTTCGCATTAAGTATAATATATTGAGTATTCCCCTGTAGCTCAGTTGGTAGAGCGAGTGGCTGTTAACCACCAGGTCGTTGGTTCGAGTCCAGCCGGGGGAGAAAAACCTATTGAATTAGCTCTTCATGGGGTCATCTGGTCAGTATTCATATAATTAAAAAGAGGCCATCTTAATTTGGGCCATGGGCTAAAGGGTCCAAAGCTATCCCATAACCATATGTTTTTAAAATCCCAACCTGGGAATTCTTCCTGCTTTAAAGACTCTTTCTTCTGATAGTAAAGGCCGACCATGTATTTACGATAAGAGTCTTCTGTACTTGTACCAATATTCGTACCAATATCTGGAGGTTGTTTTAATTGAGCATCAGAGTAAATGCTTATTATATGTGTAGTTGGACCATCCCAGCCAATCAATGCACCAACACTTTGTGATATACCCTCGACTTTTCCTGTGGTATAACTGTTTTCTATGCGTCCATGCATCATATATCCTACTAACCCTCCTATTGCAGAGTAACCCTTTACATTTGCATCTGAGAAGGTATTCTTTATCGTTCCCAAATTTATACCTACTAGTCCTCCTACATTTTGTATGCCTGCTACAGAAGCTTGTTGGACCATGCTTTCTTGAATAAGTCCAGCATTCCAACCTACCAATCCACCAATGTATTGTCCGCCATTTCCCTTTTTATCTGCAGTTGCAGTTATTTTCATTTTTAACACTCTAACACGTGAAATCACACCTTCGTTTTTTCCAGCGATAGCGCCCATAATATTTTTTGTTTTTAGGGTAGCGTTTTGTTCAAAAGAAATAAAAAGATTTCTTACTATCCCCTGTTTCCCTATTTTACCAAATAAGCCTATGTAATTTTCTCGATTTGGTCTGTCAGTAGTAAGGTAAATAGTATACCCTCTACCATCCAAAATACCATTGAATTCTTTATCTTTGGGGAAGAAGTTATAGATATTCTCAATTTTAGTGTCTCTGAGGATTCTCTTATCTTGTTCTTCCCTTATACCACCGGTTGTATATTCTTGATACCATTGTGCGTATAAGACTATATCTTTAGATGGTACATAAACTTCTTCTCCTTCATACTGTATTCCTCTGCCATCCATTTTCGTATTCCAACCAGCAAAGTAGTATCTTTTACCGTTCGAATCCACCCACAGGGTCTTATTCGCCCATAATGCAAAAATAGTCTTAATCTTCGGATGGGGGTTGGGAGTGATATTGAAAGAATCAGCTTCACCCAAATCTTGATGAAATAATGTATTTCCCTGGTCATAATAAATCAAGAATTGGTTTTTTTCTTTCCAGCGTGCTGTAAACGTTATTTCTTTTTCTTCTGGTATAACAAATGCGTAGTTTGGCAGATAAGCGTGTTTTATTTGTTCTGATTCAGATGAATTACTGTACCAATAGGAAAAAATCTTGCCTGAGGAATTGATAGTCTCGGGAGGCTTACGTATATAAATAGTTGTTCCTGCTAGTGCATAGTCAGTACAAAGTATGCGGGCATCTTGTTTATCATTTTCCTGGTAAATTATTTTTGTTAAAGGTGTTGCTCCAGGGTCTTGGCAAGCAAGAAGGTTTAGTGTTGTGAATAATGTCACAAGAAAACTATTAACAAGAAAAAATAAAAACCGCTTCTTACCTATGGTATTCATAGCGGATAATTTACTAGAGTAACTCATACTATATATATATGGTTCTTTTTATAGTTAAGTCAAGGTAAAAAGACTAAATTAAGTAATAAATTTTAGGTATGCTATGAGTTACCATGCATATAACTGAACTTGCTTTGCAGAATCCTTCCAGGAGAAGACTGCAGACACAGTTGGTACTAGTACTAAATCGTGCATGCTTCCCAACACCCCTTTTGACCATGTGATGGGTTCGTAAGAATATCCTACGAGGGACCCAAAATCAATTGATACTATTTGATTTAAACGAAATTGGAAACGAAATTCAAGTGCAGGTCCAATTCCTAAAGAGAAATGGCGCAGATTGGCCTTAGTAGTAAAATAGATAGGCATATAGTTTACCATATTTATAAATGCACCACCTGCCAGGAATATTCGAAGCACATTTCCACTATGTGGATAACCACCTAACCCAAGAAACACAGTAGAAGTGGTGCCAAGTAAATTTTTTCCAATATCAAGAAAGACTTTCTCACTACTCCCTCCTTTCAAAGTAATATTACCTTCAGTAAGAGTTTTTATGGGTGCAAGAATAAAACCTATACTAGTTTCAAAATATACTCCCAACTTTCTTCCTGAAAACCAACTAAACTGTAATCCTAATGCATTTACTCCTTCTAACCGCGGAAAGTAAGATATATTAAAATTTCTAAAATAAGAAAAACCAATAGTAAAAGAATTTTCCCATGGATTTTTTAAATACTCTTGTTTTGCACGAACTAAATTCTGCTCATCTGTGGCAGCATCTTCTTCATCGATAACCAATTGAGGCAATACAATTGATTCCTGAGCGGAAATACGAAAGACACTAAGAAAAACAATAAATACTAGTATGCATTTTTTTCTATTCATTACGATACCTCAATATAATTATCGTATAAAGAGTTATTTAATTGAATACTGATAAGTGATATTTTTATATTTTTTTATAGTTTAGAGCTAATTTTTATTAAAATCTGTGTACATCTCTGTTATTCAGTTCCTTCCAGTGTGAATGTATCTTCAGTCATTTCAATTTTTGTTTTGAATTCTTGAATGAGGCTCCAATTTACAAAGAAACTAATGGTGTTGTTCCATGAATATACTTTATCTTTTAGCTTGGGGGATCCAGTATAGGAAAAAGTAAAATTCCAAGCACCAAAATCTTGACTGAGGTTTATTTCTACTTCCTGTAGTTTAAAAAATGCTTTTTTAAGTGTTTTTTCAGAGTTAAGGGTCAGTGAATATGCAATATCCTTGAAAAAATCACGTGGTTTTATGCCTATTTTCTCAGATAAAGAAGGAAAATAGCGATAAAGGGAATCGTTTCTTATTTTTACTCCCACACTCAATTTTATTGATTGATATATGGCAAGATTCAATTTATACCTAAATTCTAAAGATGAGTGGGTAAATCGTTGGAAATCAATTGAAAGACTCATTCCTAGTAATAACGAAATGTTAATTCTATTTTTCCAAACGGGATCAAAAGTATGATTGAAATTAAAATCAAATTGTGCTTTCTTAGGGAGTATTTTCTTATTTCCAGTTTCTTTCCACATAAAAAGTTGTTTGTCATATTCCAACTTATATATATTTTTGGCTGTAAAACCTGCAGAAAATGTGATATTTGCAAATGGGATAGTTATTCCTAATGTTGTGTAAGATTCTGTAAGTTTTTTCTCAAGTATTTCAGCAAGAAATTTTTGTGAGAAGGTAATGATATCTTTCCACTTATATGTACTCTTAATAGTTAATGGATCGTAACTGAGATCCTGGAGTATATCTTTTATTTTTGTTTGTACTGTAGCTGTGACTGGTCCTATATTAAATGTGGAACCTAATGAAAGATCTATTGATTTATTTGGCGGTAGGGTTATAGATGCATAAACAGACTGTGTCTTATCGAGTATTGAAAGATTAAAATTGGCTGATAATGAATGAGTTTTGACAAAGTCCTCATCCCAAGAGAAGTTATTTATTTGAAAAATAATATCATTGTTCTGTTTCTTTTCGAAGAATCGTTTGAAAAGCAACAAATCAATAGTATAGCTCAACGATGTGTTTTTTAGAATACGATTTCTAAGAAAAGGAGAAATCGTAACTTTGATTTGATCGGAAATACTTTGATTTGTATTATGCGCAAAGCGTTTTTTTAAATCATCTACTTCCCATTCTTTTAAGCGAGATTTATTATATTGTAAAAGTATATCAAAATTGACTCGTGATGAGAGAGAATTCTGTATGCTAATCCTTTGTGATAAGAAAGAAAGTGTTGAATTAAGAGAGATCTTATTTAACGTTTCTAAGCGTAAATATTTTTCCCATTTATTTTTCGAAATACCCTTTGGTGTTTGCCATGTCTCGCTGTCTGTAGGCATGGTCACACGTAAGATTGGATCAATACGATACGTCAATGATATAGCAAATGGGGTGGAAGAGATTCCGACTTTTTCTGAAAAATCAGGTAGAGATGGTAGTGTAAGAGACACTTCCTCCTTCTTGAGAGGTAAATTTGGGGTTTTTTCTTTCTTCCAAGGAGGCGAAAGTGGATTATTAGGTAAGTCTTTTCTTTGAATAGATGGAGATGTATCACTATTCTTCAGATATCGATAATCGACAAGTGTTCCTGAGATCTCTGCTTGCATATCTGGCATGAGGATGCGACTAGGATAAAAGAAGTATTTCTCAGGGTTATTATAAGTAGTTGCATATTGTTTAAATATAGGGTGTAGTTCGGATGTCAGCATTGCTTTAGATGCAAATGTGATACTGAAGTTCAATCTTTTCATGCTAATGGAAAAATATTTTTTTAACAGCTTGAGATTCTTATATTGAGGTGTATAAGCAGTTACGATATACCATTGAAAAGATGATATTGTCTTACTGTCACTGCTGCTTGTCTGTTTGGAAAAGATAAAATCCCAATTATAATTTTCCATTCGTTTGTGGAATTCTTGTATAATATATTGGTCTGAGTATGCATTTAGTGAAAATCCTAGTTGTAATCCTCGATATTTCCATTCCATCTCAAACTCTGCTTCATAGCGAAAAGGAATTTTTTGCGTTAAAAAATAGGAAGAAACCCAATGATCGGTTATTTTTTGCTTATAAGGTACAAGAAGTTGATAACCAGATGTAGTTTGAAATAATATTCGGGAAAAGGCAAAGCCAAGTCGAAAAGTGAATGGATCTAATCCAGGATATTTTGAGGATGATCCTAACTGAGACAGGGATCCTCGTAGCGCAGTATAAAAGCCAAGTTTTTGATATGCATCTAACATAAAAACAAGTTCCCAGTTTCTAGGAGCTTTGTTTTGCCATGTTTCTTTTACTGGATCTTTTAAAAAGAATCCTTGAATAGTTTTATATTCTTTGCTTCTTTGTGACGTAATTTGTAACAATGAAATGCTTGTTTGCGCAGCTTGTGACGATTTTCCCAGTAAATATGTAGTGGTGTTAATAAAATAACCATAAGTGTTATGGATTCCAATAGCTGGCTGAAAAAAGAGACGATCCCCGTTCTGAAAATAGAAAGGAAGATAAAAGACAGGAATATGTCCTAGCTTTAATACAGGATTAAGCACCGCCCATTCGTTTTCAGCGAGTATCCATAGCTTTTGTGCTTTAACTGAATAATAAGGATTATTAATCTTTTGAGGGAAGATGTTAACATTTTCGAATATGACTACATTATTTTCAGATCGTGACAGTACTTCACCTTGAAAGAAAAAATGATCATTTCCTGTACTTTGAGGATTCATTTCTGTGATGCCACCTAAGAATGATCCTTCCCAGGTGTTTACGTTAACTGTAATACTATCGCCATAAAAAACGTCGTTACGGTTGCCATGTTGCAAGGTATAAATAATATCACCGCGAGCAGTAAGACTTTTCGTGCTTCGATTAAGAATGATCTCATTTGCCTGAATGGTGTGCTTTTGGTTGTTTTTGAAGTCTTCCAATATAATACGAATTTTCCCATTGAGACGTAAATATTTTTCGGAATATTCTTTAATTGTGAATGATGAAAGCGAATCGGCTGAATCAATGGTAAGAATTACTCCTTCTTGTGCTAATTCTTGTTTGGATACTTCTTGCTTATCTTCTTGAATCTGGTAATGTTTGCGTAATCGTTGCATTAATTCGGATTTACTGCCTTGATACGACAGATTTAAATCTTGTAGCCATACAAGGAGTTCACCATATGAGCTTTTTTCAATTTCTAGATTGATTGCTTTTAAAGAAAATTGAGAAAGTTTAGCAGAATTCTGAACAGTTATAGATTCTTTTTTTGTTGTGTCTTTGTTATTTGTCTTGGTTTTTTTGCTAGGGGTTGGTGTAACCTCAGGATTGGATATATTTTGATAGGTTTGTGCGGATACAATAGGAAGAATGTAAATGTAGAGCAGTAGAATGAAAAATACTTGCACATATTTACGAAGATAATGCATGTTTGATAAAGCGGCCTGTTATGGACCTGGGGTTTTGTGCAACTTCTTCGGGAGTTCCTGAAGCTACTATTTTCCCTCCTTCTTTTCCTCCGCTGGGTCCAAGATCAATGATGTAATCAGCATGGCAGATAACATCCATATTATGTTCAATAATAACTACTGTATTTTCTTTTTCTACCAAAGAATCAATAACAGCCAAAAGTTTCTTAATATCTTCAAAATGTAATCCAGTAGTCGGTTCATCCATAACACAAAGAGTTGCTCCTGTAGTTCTTTTAGATAATTCCAATGCGAGTTTAACTCGCTGTGCTTCGCCTCCCGATAAGCTCAGTGCAGATTGACCTAATGTAATATACCCCAACCCCACAGCGGAAAGCATCTTCAATTTTCTCCTAATGGAAGGAAAGGCTGAAAATACTGAGTACGCTTTATCCACTGTTAAATTCAATATATCATATATATTAAATTTCTTAAAGAAAATGTCAAGAGTATCTTTTGTGTAGCGTTTTCCTTTGCAGACATTACAGGGTATATAGACATCGGGAAGAAACTGCATATCAATTTTGATGACTCCAGCCCCCAAACAAGACTCACAGCGTCCTCCTTTCATATTAAATGAAAATCTTGTTGAGGTATATCCTCGTGCACGGGACTCGGGAAGCATTGCAAATACTTCCCGAATAGGTGTAAAAACACCCACATAGGTAGCTGGATTTGAACGTGGCGTACGTCCAATAGGTGATTGATCAATTTCAAGTACCTTATTAATTTGCGATATCCCTTCTATCGTATGATATTCATAGGTGTTCTGACTCTCTTGTAGAGCACGTAATAAGACATCAGATATTAGAGTAGACTTTCCTGATCCTGATACACCTGTGACAACAGTGAGCACTCCCAGAGGGATTTCTACATCAAGCTTACTAATGTTATGTTTTGTAACACCCGTCAGTCGAAGATATTTCTTTGATTCCTTTCGTGTGTGTTTTTTCTCACGTACCTGTTCTTTTCCACTTAAATAACGTCCTGTAAGGCTTTTTTCATCTTGTATGATATGCTTGGGAGTACCTTGAGAAACAATCTGTCCTCCATGTGTTCCTGCACCCGGCCCCATGTCAATGATATAATCAGCATTACGTAATGTTTGTTCATCATGTTCAACAACAATAAGAGTATTGCCCAGATCTCTTAATTTTTTTAAACTACGCAAAAGTCGCTCGTTGTCATGTTGATGTAATCCGATGGTTGGTTCATCTAATACATAAAGAACTCCAGTAAGCGATGAACCAAGTTGAGATGCAAGGCGGATACGTTGAGCTTCGCCTCCTGAGAGACTTGCTGCACCACGATGCAGGGTTAAATAATCCAATCCTACATCAACTAAAAACGAAAGGCGATCACGGATTTCTTTTAATACATCTTTTACAATTTGATATTTATCCTTAGATAAATTCAATTTTTCAAAGAATGCAAGAGTTTCGACGATTGTCATACTGCTAAGTTCTTGAATATTCTTTCCTTTAATTAAGACTGATCGTGCTTCTGCGCGTAGTCGTTGTCCCTTGCATGAAGGACAAGTTTGTTCGAGCATAAATTTTTCTAACCAACCCCTAATACGTTGAGAGCTTGTTTTACGATAGCGTTGTCTCAAATCTTCAAAGATACCAGGAAAAATCTCCTCTTTTTCAAACACATGATCACTTTTTTCATTAGTATATGTAAATTTAATGAGTGCCGTGTCACCGTACAAAAGTTTTTTATATGCTGATGGAGAATAATTACGTACAGGCTGTTGTAGGTCAAAACGATATGCATGAGCAAAAGCAGAAAATTTTGCATAAAACCATTGTGAGGTGGGAGGATATGCTAGAAAAGCACCTTCAAGAAAAGATTTACTAGAATCAGGAATAATAAGATCGATGTTAAATTCTCTAATAATGCCCAAACCACTACATACAGAACAAGCTCCAAGGGGACTATTAAAGGAAAACAAAGCAGGTTCGAGTTGTGGAAAGCTTAAATTGCTGTCAGTATATGCGTAATGCAAGGAAAATGCTTGTTCGCCTTTTTTTTTGCTATCCAAGTTTTGCACGACAAGTAAACCATCAGATACATTAAGAGATGTCTCAATTGCTTCTAACACTCGGGTTCTGTTTTCTGTGCTGATTCTTATTCTGTCAATGAGGATATCAATATTTGAACGTTTTTGTTTTTCAATAATCGGAAGTTCATCAATCTTATATATCTTCCCATTAATCCGCAAGGAGTAAAAACCTGATTTTCGGATATCCTCAATAAGGCGTTGATGAGTTCCCTTTCGATTACGAACCATAGGAGCAAAGAAAATGCATCGACATCCTTGGGGATAGCGATAGATAATGTCAATAATTTGATCTACTGTTTGACGTTCGATTTTCTTTCCAGAAAGAGGATCGTGCGGTTCTCCAATGCGAGCAAAAAGTAGACGAAAATAATCAAATATTTCTGTGATTGTACCTACTGTAGAGCGTGGATTTCTATTGCTTGTTTTTTGTTCAATGGCTATTGCGGGAGAAAGACCCTCAATATAATCTACTTTTGGTTTTTCAAGTCGTCCGAGAAACTGTCGCACGTATGCGGATAATGATTCAACAAAACGGCGTTGACCTTCAGCAAAAATAGTATCAAATGCCAAAGAAGATTTACCTGAACCACTAGGTCCTGATATTACAACAAATGAATCGCGGGGAATACGTACGTCTATGTGCTTAAGATTATGTTGTGCTGCGCCCTTAATGAATATTGTTTTCACTCAATGGCACTCCTTCTAATAAGCAGTGGGAATTTGAGGATAAAAAGCAGCTTTTAAGGGAAAATAAGATTCTTTTAATTGTCGTGCAGCTTTCCTTCCCCACTCTTGCGTATCAGGTTGTTTTGAAAGTAAGGTTAATAAAGTTTTTGCTTGTAACGAAATGGGATCATACGAACGGTAGGCAATAGCAAGATAATATAAGATACGATAAAAAAAGCTTTCTTTCTGATACTTTTGAATTTCTTCATAAAAAGACATGTCATGCAGTAATGACGAAAGGTCTTTATATGTATATTCGGGTATGTGTATCTGAAGTAGTTTTATCATTTTGCTAGCAGCATGGATATATGCAAATAGAAGATGATCTAGCGCAGTATCTCGTCCGCTGAGCGTTAGATAGATGCCTAATTCCCTATGCGCAGCAAATGCGAATCCACTATCTAGACGGTACAGTGTGAGCAAACGTGAAACGTCTACATGCTTAGTAGATTTATGTAATGACCGCCTTAACCAGTTTTTGTCATTATTACTAAATTGTGCTTCGTCATTAATAATGAGTGTCAACTCTTGCTCATAGAGTGAAAAATTTTCTTGAATCCACATCAAACGTGCAAGGTGATAATGCACAAGATATTGGTATTCTTGATTCTCAAAATCTTGTACCTGGTCAAGCGCTATTTTATATTGACGTATTGCTAATGGGTAATTTAATTCAGCTTCATATGCTATGCCAATGCCAAAATCTGCATCTGGGTAACTGGTTCTGCTTTTACGCGCACCACGAAAGTAGCTCAATGCATTAGAAATATCTTTCTTTCGCAATGCATCCCATCCTTTTTGCAGAAGAAGCCACGCAGGTTCTTCTGCTTGAAGCTGAGTTAACACTACAAAGAGGAAAAAGATGAAACGTAGCATTTTTATGACATAGTGATAACATTTAAGAGGAATACCATCACAAAGAGGGCTACTGTTTCCACAATCCCTAACACAATGAGAGCATTTGCAAATCCTCTTCCTGTTTCTGCAAAAGATTCTGAAGCAGATGCAGCTACTTTTCCTTGAAACCAGGCCGAAAAGCCTATTGCCAAGCCTCCCAGTACTCCAGTTGAAAAAATAAGCGTGCTATCTGATATAACAGATACTGCAGCTAAGAGATTATTCATTAAAATCAGTCCGTAGATAGTTTGTGTAATGGGAGCTCCCACGAAGGCAATAAGAAGAAAAGGGGCTGTCTTATTTTGAAGATAACACTTTCTCCATGCACCCATTGCACCCATGCCAGCAGTCCCAGTTCCCATAGCAGATCCTACTGCAGAAAATGCTATTGAAGCAATAGCTCCAAATATAGCGAAGTCATTCATACTTGTACTCCTTTATTATACTGTTTAACTTTATGTTTATCAATCTTTTCGAGGTCTTGCTCAGAAAAATAATTTGTACGCAATGGTCGATACATAATACCATTCCATTCCATGCCAAGGTGACGGGAAAATTCCAACATATTTAAGCGTATACCATGCACTGCAACGCTTAATAAACCCATCACAATATTCAAACTATGTCCACCTAACAACACGAGCCCTGCTAATACAAAGGATACTGTACTTTGCGAAGATTCAATGATGCCACTTGCCATAAGATTAAAATTTCTTGCTACCTCAAGTCCCGCAAGACCTACCGCATATAGGCGAATGTACGAAATAATATCGCCAAAGGCCCCTAATGCATCGAGCGAAAGAGTGTAGATTGAGGCAGTGCCTTTTAGTACACCATGAAAAAAATGTTTGTCCTGCTGTTGTGCAAAAAGGACATTAAGAGCTAAACCAATAAAAATTAATGGCCAGGTAAAATTAGGTATTGGGAAACGAGTGCTGCTAACCACCATAGCAAGCACAATGAACAGGAGGCCTGTTAAAATGCACAACCATCCCAGTTCTCCTAAGAAACGCAATGATTTTCTACGTAGCAGACGCAGCATTGTCCATATTCGTGCTAAGACAAGGTGGGTAAATCCAATAAGAATGCAAAAAAACATAATAATATATTTACTAGTAGAATTGAATACTGAAAAAGATGAAAAAGAAAATCGATCTAAACCAATTAATCCGGACAGTGATTGACTTGCAAACCAATTGTTTGTTAGACCACCCCATAAAATACCAGCAGTACTAAGTGCTGAGACTAGAATCAAAATCCGTGGTAACTGTTGTTGTCTAAATAGCAAACGGATCATTATAAATCCTGTCACAAGAAAAAAGAGGCTACTATAGCCTGCATCACCAATGAGTAATGCAAAAAAGAGGGAAAAAAAGAGAAAAAAGAGTATACGGAAATCATACTCGTAATAGCCAGGAACGGTTCCAAAGATATTGAATACAGGTTGTACAGTATCAAGTACTTTCCCCTTGCTTAAAGCAGTAGGTACAGGATCGTTTTCTTTAGGTTCTCGTGTAAGAACTGCCCATCCCTTTTGGGATGCATGTGTGCTTAATACTTTAATGTTTTTTCGGGGTACATATCCTGTAAGCCAGCAAAGTTTGCCATCACGTCGTATTTGACTTTTTGCTTCAGCAAATAATAAATCTTCTTGTTTGCGTTTTATTGCTGTTGCGATAACAGCTGATTCGACATGCCAAGCGCGGCGTTCCTTTTGTAAAAAATTATATTTAAGGCGTAGTTTACTTGCTTGCTTGCATAGTTGAGATAAGTCTTTCTCAGGTAAAGATACAGCAACCCAGTCTGATGGTATTGTCTGGTTTCTAGAGGGTATATGGAACAAATAATAACACTTGTTTTTCTTACGTATGATCCAAGTGAACGGAAGATGTCGATATAATTTACGTGTACAGATATAACATTTTGCGTTCAGATTTTGCGCTACAGTTTCAAATAAATCTGCATCAAAGTTTCCCCAAGGGCGTAATGCGTTAATTATTTGCTCAAGCTCACGTAATTTAGTGAGTGTTTCCTTTTCCTGCTCAAGAGATTCTTCAACACGCTTGCAAGATGATTGAAGCCTATCATCGTCACAACCCTCTAATAAGGACGACTTAGGTAAGACATTGTGTAGGTTTTGTAAATATATGATATCTTTTTGAAGTGTTCGGATTTCGTCATTCTGTGGCTGTTTAGGTTCTTCTACATGAAAGATAGCCAAAGATGCTAAATCTCGTAAGGTTTGTGTTTCCTGATCTTGGCGAGCTACTATAGTTACTTTTTTCATTGGAAGTATCATAAACATCTTTCCATTATTTTTCGTTTAGCGATCTTACCTCGAACCACTTCTGCTGTTTGAAGATCACTGAGGAAAATCTTTATTGTTCTAATGTTTTCTTTAGTGTCTGGAATACGTACTTTTTCAAATAAATTAACACGTTGAATAGTAATACGTAATTCTTCTTCAAGTAAATAAATCGCATGTTCTAAAACTTTAAGTCGTAACGAAGCAGTAAGATGTTCTTTCATTTCCTCGCAGGCATCTTGTACCCATAATGGTGTAGTAAAAGCATCAATAGTCTCTTCCTGAAATAATATCGTTTTAAAAATAGGAATGTCGACCCCTGCGATACTGTGCATACCCAAAGAAAATTTTTCTATAGTGAGTAAAGACTTAAGTACAGGGTCTTCAGCAAAGACGGCAATCCAACGTTGCAATGACGAATCACGAAGTTGTTTTTCCAAGAGAATGTGTTCTTTTTCTCTTTTCATCTTGTGGATAACAAGTTGTAATTGTTGTTGTTTTAATTGCAAGGTTGGCAGATAACGATAAAAACGGTAGAGCGTTTCTTTTTGTTGTTTTAATTCAGTTTTTGTGTGTTTGACAGTCATAATGACTAATCCTTTTGAGGCCAAAAATCCTTAATCAATTCTGTTTTTAGCCCTGTTTCTTCCGGTTGAAAACAATCGGCGAGAATTTGCCATCCAGTATCAAGTGCTTCTTCAAGAGGAATGTTAACAGTAAGCGACATAAGTTTTTCTTCAAACAAGACTCCATACTTAAGCAATTTTTCATCCCATTGCGACATCCGAAAACCCATCGACTTTTTTTCTTCTGTTTCCCGAAATGCCGCATACAGTCGTATCATGTTATCCATAATATCGCGGTGGTCTTTCCTAGTGTCTTTATTAACCATTTGTTTCAATCGAGAGAGGGAGCCAAATGGTTCAATTCTGCTATTACGTAAGTAATATTGACCTTCGGTAATATATCCTGTATTGTCGGGTATTGGATGTGTGACATCATCTCCAGGCATAGTTGTAACTGTGAGGATTGTAATAGAACCCGCATCATCAAAGTCAACTGCTCGCTCATAACGGGAAGCTAATTGACTGTATAGATCCCCAGGATATCCTCTATTAGAAGGTACTTGTTCTTGTGTGATAGCAATCTCCTTTAATCTATCAGCAAAATTAGTCATGTCACTCAGCAGCACCAGGATACGTTTTCCTTCCAAAGCAAACCCTTCTGCTACAGAAAGACAGATATCGGGAACCAATAAGGCTTCTACAATAGGGTCGCTTGCAGTATGAATATAAGCGATTGTTCTTGATAAGGCGCCACCTTTTTCGAGGGTGTCTTTGAAATAAAGATAATCATCGTATCGAAGTCAGATACCTCCTAAAATAATGATATCAACCTCAGCCTGCAACGCAAGACGTGCTAATAATTGATTGTATGGTTCACCTGAAATTGAGAAAACAGGTATCTTTTGAGATTCTACTAAGGTGTTGAAGATATCTATCATCGGGATACCTGTTCGGATCATATTATGGGGAATAATACGGGTAACGGGATTGACAGGTGGAATACGAATATCTATGAGGTTTTCATCAAGTGAAGGCCCTGTGTCACGAGGTTTACCTATTCCATTAAAAACACGACCTAATAAGTTTTTTGAAAAAGAGGTCGTGACATACCCCTTCGTAAATGAAACCTGATCGCCAGTTGAGATACCCCGTCCCCCCATAAATACTTGAAGAGACACTTCATCGTTCATGATTTTAATTACAGAAGCAAGTGAATTTCCATACTGAGTATGTACGATCGCAGTTTCTAAATAATGTACGTTCTGTGCTCGAATTGTAATAACATTACCTCGAATAGATTCAATACGAGTCAAAACAGTATGCATTATGCTTTCTCCTCTTTTTTGTCAGTAACTATTTTCTGTTTTTTCTCGGATGCAATCTGTTTGATTTTCTTTTCAATTCGAATAAAATCTGCTGATTGCCATTCTGTACTGTTATAATCAAGAAAATGTTGGCGTAATTGGTAAAAAAACTGCCGGGCCTCTTCTTTTTGTACAAATGAATAGTGTGTGGAAAGAATATTCATAATAATGGAAAATACATGCGTTTGACGCTCAATGGATACAGCTTGATCCACAGGATCGAAAGCGTTTTGTTGAAGATATACCGCATCGAAAAAATTAGCCTTAAGAAACCATGTATAATCTTCCATATGCGTACCCTCTTCTCCGACCACTTTCATCATTTGTGCTACATCATTGCCTTTCTTTAAAACCCAACGGGCTTTTTGTGCTAATTGAGGGTCAACTGATCCATCATAATGACTCCAGCTTTCTAGTGGATCTATAGCAGGATATTTGCGTGCTTCTGCACGTTCACGAGAAAGTCCATGAAATGCGCCCACTACTTTTAATGTTGCCTGTGTAACAGGTTCTTCAAAATTTCCCCCGGCAGGACTTACGCTTCCGCCAATAGTAACAGAAGCTTCCTTTCCATTTCTTAAACGGACAATACCTGCTCGCTCATAAAATGCAGCGATTACTGATTCCAAGTATGCAGGAAAAGCCTCTTCGCCTGGTATTTCCTCTAAACGTCCTGACATTTCACGCATTGCTTGAGCCCATCGAGATGTACTGTCTGCCAACAAGAGTACGTGCAACCCCATTTGCCTGTAGTATTCGGCAATACTTACCCCCGTATACACAGAAGCTTCTCGAGCTGCTACTGGCATGGAGCTGGTATTACACACAATGACTGTTCGCTCCATAAGCGAACGGTTAGTGCGTGGATCAACTAGTTTTGGAAATTCCCTAAGCACCTCTACTACTTCACCTGCTCGCTCTCCGCAGGCAATAATAACAACGATATCCACTTCCGCATTCTTGCTAGTGATGTGTTGTAAAACAGTTTTTCCCGCACCAAATGGTCCAGGAATACAATAAGTTCCACCTAAAGCGACTGGCAGCAATGTGTCAATGACACGTACCTTGGTTACCATTGTGCGGTGTGGTCGTAATCTCTCCTCATAGCATCGGATAGGACGACGTACAGGCCAATAAAATGACATAGTTATGTCATGTAACTGTCCGGTTTGATCTTCTACCTGTGCAATAGTATCAGATAATGTATATGTGCCGTCATTACTTATTTTTTTGATCACACAAGGCCCTTTCAAATAAAATGGCAACATAATTTGATGATCAAAAATACCTTCAGAAACAATTCCAATACTATCACCTGCATAAATCTCATCCATTTCCCGCACTTTTTTACGAAAATTCCATTCTTTATCTTGAGAAAGAGCACTAAGATACACACCTCGTGGTAAAAAATATCCTGATTTTTTTGCTATCTCAGTCAATGGATTTTGCAAGCCATCACATATTGTTCCCAATAAACCAGGACCAAGTTCCACGCTTAACTGTTGTGCGGAAAAATCTACCATATCATTTACTGCAATTCCCTGTGTATCTTCAAATACCTGCAGTTCAACAATATCACCAGTAATTCGAATAACTTCCGCCTTAAGTCGGATATTTCCTAAGCATACATAAGCTACCTCATTCAAGCTGACAGGTCCCTTAACTTCCGCTGTTACCAAATTACCATTGATTCCGACAACCTTACCTTTGCTCATTTTCTTTCCTCACCTCGTGAAAATAATCACTAATTTTGTCATAATCCTGCATAATATCTCGAGATGATTGTTCGAATCGTTCACGACCCCGTGCAGCCTGAAAAACAAACTTTCGAGTAAATACTCCCAAACGTAATGCATAGAGCAACACTGCACAGAAAGTAAAGTATTCTCTTTCACCCAGTAAATCAATCATTTGCCATTGACCCTCAAGTAGAATATATTCTCTCTGTAAGGGATCTTTTTTTTCTAGAATTCGTTGTGCGTGAAACACAGCAAGTGAATTACTAACATGCATTTTTAAGAAAGAGTTTTGTTCTCCACCGCTATCATGCCGAGACAATGCAAGCACTGCTCGCAGAGAAAAATTATATTCCCACCACTTTTGCAACATTACCTCCGCTTGCATAAAATCTGGTAATTCAGATACATATGGATATGCAGTTTGCAGATAGCGCAACATAAGAAACTGAGGTGTTGTTACTTCATTCTGAGCGTAGAGGAGAAACTGTTCATAACGAAAAGGTTTATTGCGAGAAAGTTGCAAGTAGGGTAGAGAGGATAACAAAAAGTAATAGTGCATTAATGTTCTTCCTCATGTAGGTATTTTTGAAATGTGGGATTAAGATATTGCGTAAGTAATTGAGCAATATGAATGGAAGAAAAATCTACAAACACGCTTTGGTCTTTTTTCCAAACCTGAAATCCATCTTTGAGATGTTTGGATGTTTTAATGACAATTTTTTCTGAGAAAAGTTCTACTAATTCATTTAGAAATAGGTCACCAAGTACTTTTACTTCTTGTTCGCTAAGATGTAATTCAATGGCACCATAGGTGCTGACCCACCTTTCTACTACTTTTTTTAAAGTCTCCTGAGACTCTGTTTTACGTAATTCTTCTACCTGGCGAAGGATAAGGTTCTCAAAAAGTTTTTTGATCTTTTGTTCAATATCTAAGAAAAGATCACGCCCAGCATGTTTTAACGCTGATACAACATTTGCTTGTAATAGTGCTGATTCTTTTTCAACTCTCTGAAGGATACTAGCAGCTTTTTCTTCTGCTTTCTGTATTGTTTTTAACGCTGTTGCCTTTGCTTCTGAAATAAGCGCCTCACATTCGATAGTCGTTTTTTCAATGCCCTCCTTGTGAATTGTTTGGAGTAATTCAGAAAGTTGCGTATCCACAACACCTATCTCCTGTGTGACATGATTTTCTGTTAATTGTCATGTTATTAGTATAGCATATACTTATACGCAGAGCAAGCAAAAAATGTCGTGAACGTGAATGTAAATCTTTTTTTGAAAGAACATCTCCACTAACAGCGCAAAAGAGATAGCTTTGGAGGAATAAACTATACCCTTACAACACGATTAAAACCGCTAATACCGAAATAATCTCACCTTATGCTGTAAAAGATAAAGATTATATTTTTTAACTTTTATTTCAATCTACATATTAAAATAAAAGAAATTAATTTGTATATGTTATTAACATGTATCTCTTATAGTACACTCATACATATAATTGCTTTGTGGCGTTGCATTTATTCTCTAAGGGTGTATCTTTTTGTGTGAAATGTTGTTTAAACATCTTATTTAATTGAGAATTTTACCATTGTACCGACCATTGGAATGCATGGATGTTCCTGGTCATTTCATCCAAATTACTTGTTAAGATAGCTTCTTTTCCTTTACGGTGACCCTTGCTGTTTGTTTTAATCATTTTTGGTGCTTTTATGCGATACTCCAATGGCATATTTGGGAAGAGTAAGCGCATGATTTGAATAGTAAATCCAGCGTCTTCTGTATAACGTATTTCAGTTGAATCTGAAAACCGAACTTCCTCAGGTGCGGGACGTCCATGCAATAAAAGATTACTCCTTCCTTTTCTCTTGTGCATTTGGACTTTCATATTGATAGTTCGCAGCAATTGATTAAGAGATGCGATGTTTCTAAAACGGTATTGTATCTGGACCTCAGTTTGTTTTTTTGATAATTTCTTAAAAATTGCCTTTTCTAATTCAATGCCATCATTTATTTTGGCCAGTAGTATATAATCCTTCTTTGTCCAAGGAAAAAGTGGTTCACTGTTATCAGATAAGCCCACCTCTGCTAACACCTTGGGATCAAATGTATAGTGAATGTTTACTGTTCCTGTGTTGTTTTCATTCATACTAAGTTCTACTTTAAACGAAAGGCATGATTGTAATAAAATTATAGTAATAAGCATTAAAACATAAGGTGCTATTAGTTTAGTCTTTAACTTTAACATATAGTTTTCCCATACCTCCTTCCTCTGGTAATGCATACCGATACGATTTAACCAAACTATGCGCATGAATATACTGACATATTCCCTTTTGAAGTATTCCATCTCCTTTTCCGTGAATAATGATTATTTCTTTCATTCTCTCAAGAATCGCATGTTGTAATTGTGCATCGACTACTAGTAAAGCTTCCTGTAATCGCAAACCTCTCACATCACTTTGGTAATGTGTGCGTGGAGAAACTTCATATGAATAAATTACTTGTGGTTTTTGCAGAGTTTTGTGCTCATCATGCTTCTTTGCTTCGCAGTGAGTAACCAAATCAGCTTTTAACCACACACGTTTTCCTCTTATATATAACAAAATATTTCCACTTTTGTCTATTGCCTCGATGGGAGCAATATGTTCATGATACCGAACTATATTTCCAACTTCAAGAGAAATCGGTGGAGATGTTTTTTGAGAGAATTCTTCTTGAAGATTCTCGTATTGTGCTAATTGTATATTTATTTCTTTTCGAAAGGTTTTAATATTGGCATTACGATTAACATAATTTTCCTCTTGGCGATTATATGCTACAAGAGCATCGAGTGTCTTTGTTGCTTCTTTCCGAAACTCTCGTAGTGCTTTATATTCTCGATTAAGTTTTTCTAACAGTTCTTTTTGTTTTATATAATGTTTTTTATTTTTATTCTGGTATTCTTCGATAAACAATTGTTTTTCCTTATGTACTAATTCTTGCTCTGCTTGCAATTTATGCAAAACTTGTGAGATATCATTTAGTAATTCCCCCGTCTTATCTGCTTGAAGATATTCTTTTGCTCTTGCAATAATATGCGGAAAAATACCATAACGTTCAGCAAGTTCTATAGCATGACTTTTACTTGCAATTCCCTCTTGAATCCGAAAGGTTGGTGTTATGTGTTGTTTGTCAAATTCCATTACGCAAGATTTTATTCCTTTATGTGTCAATGCATATGCTTTTAAAGTTTGTATATGTGTAGTAAGCCACACTTTGGCTTTCTTATTCAGCAAGAATTCAATAATGGCACATGCAAGTGCCGCACCCTCTTCAGCAGAAGTGTGAGCTGCACATTCATCAATGAGAACCAAACTGTTGTTATCTGCTTTTTGAAGCATATCCTTTAGTTCTAATAAACGGCTACTGTATGTTGATTCACCGTTACTAGATGATTGTTTGTCGCCAATGATACAAAATATCTGATTAAATGAGGATATATCAGATTTGGCATCTACAGGTACGGGAAGTACAAAGTGATGCATTAACACTAATATGCCAATTGTTTTGAGAGAAATAGTTTTTCCGCCTGCATTTGCTCCACTTACAATAACTATTGGCCGGTTATTATCAATAGTCATATCCAAAGGTACAAATGAAGATTTCATCAGAGGGTGAATGGCATTTTTTAAATAAAGACGTGTTCCTCTTGGAGATAAGAAACAGTTTTCTTTGTGGTGATTGTAAAACTGTATACGTGCATAGCGCATGTCAAAGTGTGTGATACCTTCTCCAATACTTTGCAATTCTTCTTGTGCATAGGTAATATGGGTGCTAAGTTGTTTACGCAATTCATAAAGTCTTCGTTCAAGGGATTGTTCTAGAACAAGCAATTCATTATTAAGTATTAACAAGCTACGGGGTTCAATATAATATGTGGAACCACCCTCGGAAACAGCTAAAATTACATAACTAACAGGAAGCCGTGCATTTTTATCTAGAGGAAGTACAAAACGTCCTTGTCGAAAAGCAGGTTCTTTGGACTGAAATGCTTTTTGATTTTTTTGCATGATTTGTTGTGCATTCGCAATTATTCTTTGTCTTATAGTTATTTGTTGGTTGTGAAGTTTCCTTAGAATAGGATCTGTATCACGCTTGATACCTTGTAATGGATCCACTTGTCTAAGATATTCTTGAAATATCTGCGTTGTTTTTCCTGGGCACATGTGTAAGGGAACTTTCTCGATTCTTAAGATGCTACGTATGTGTAACCAGCTGAAGATAAATACTGCAATTTGCTGCAATTCCTGTTCGCTTAGAATCGCATTAGTTTTTTCAAGAATTTTCAAAATAAAACTAGATGGAGGAATACTCGGCCAGTGAAATTGTATTTCCCGGATCGTGTGATATTGAATAACATCATTCTGGATTTCTTCGCGCAATAAACTTGAAAAAAAAAGTTGATGTTTCATGCAATGCGTTTTACCGTCTTCACTAAGACAGTACGATGCAAGTTCTCGACGTATATGAGAGAAGTCAAGTACGTTTTCCACAGAAGATTTATTCATGTATCAGTATAGCACTTTTTTTCATGTTTCAAAAAAAGATATGCTATTTTATATCAAGCATACTATAAATATATATTTACTGCTTTTATATTTATTATTTACTCTTCTCATAACACAAAAAGGGTAGTTGCTGTAAGATGGATGATAGCCAAATATTTAATTATAGTTATGATAATAATAATAAGCACCCTGAACATGATAATATACACGATATTCTATTGAGAATCCATAGAGTAAGTTATTCTCCAATAAGAGAGAAATAAAGTTTTTCTTACACATGTCCTTAGTACAAATCTTTGACAAGAAAATAGTGCTACAATTAGAAAACTAAGGAGAAAGAAATAACTCTTTTTCTTTCCCCAAAATGTTAATAAGTGCATCACGTGCATATTGCATAGCAGTTTCTTCATGCCTGTTCTTGCTTGTTAATATGGTAACATTTTTCATAGTCAAAAAATCTATTTCCTGTTTAGTGAGTGCTCCTACTTGTTCATCCTGTTTCCCATATACATATACAACATTTGAAAGGTCAATATCTTTTAGTAAGCGAATATAACGATGGTAACCAAAACCTGCAGCAAGTTTAGCCATGTTACGGACTAGAACCTCAGGAGCACCATCCCCTCCCATACCTGCCTGTTGTGCACCATCAAGATCAATAACTGTTGTGCCATCCTGAAATCCTTTAAACTCTCCTTCAGCAAAGGCTTTCCACACTTCATCAGGCATATTTAGGCGACCTACTATAAGTACATACCCATCTGCTATATTCCCATAACTTGCTAACATTTGTTCCACCACAAATGCACCAAATGAAATACCTATTACGTAGACCTTCTTTCCTTTAGCCTTAAAATAAACGACTGCATCTTTGAGCATACGCGTAGTTTTCATATCATAATACTTGGCCATTTCGAAAGTAATGGGTATTCTTTGAAAGAGTTTTGAATATAGAGTCTGTGTTTGATGTACAGTTACGAGGAAGACTTTTCGAAGATTTATTCTTACATATTTTCTGTATATCATTTTTGTCATATCGGATAACAAAAGAGGAGCAGGTCCACCTTGTGCGTCAATCAAAACAATGTTGCTGCTTTGTCTTCCTGCTAAAGGTATTATGATTTGTTCAATGGATGGGGTCTTATAACCTTCCGATTTGTTCATATTGTGGGAAAATCCTACACACGAGTTAAATAATAAAAGAGTTAATAATAAATACAGCATACCAGTATGACGATACTGTAAGGCTGATCTCATAAATAAATTGTTTTCCGACAGGTAAATATAACTATCAAATTACTTCTTTAACTGTGTAAGTACTTTCTCATTAAGGATGAAATAAGGTAGGATTATTCAAAATACCCTTAAGAGCTTCCTCCATATACCTTGATATGGTCTCTGAATGTCCTAAATTGTTCCCTTTTAGTAACCGAGAAACTCCGTTCTTCTGCTTAGTAAGAGCATTAATTTCTTCTGTTGTAAGAATTCCTACTTGCCTATCTTTTTCTCCATATGCGTATATAACATTCGAAAGGTCCACATCTTTTAATAAATCAACATAGCGATGGTATCCAAGACCTGCGGCTAGTTTATTCATATTGGAAGAGGTGATTCTAGTATTAGCGTCCATACTAGGAGACGGCATTTCATCTATGTTTATGCCATCCTCCTTAAATCTAATATGTATTCCTCTGGAGAATGTCTCCCACACCTTCTTTGGCATATTTAAACGCCCTACCATGATAATAAACCCATCTGCTATGGTTCCTCCATAAGTGGCCAATAAGTCTTCTACAATAAAGGCACCAAATGAAATACCTATTACATATACGTTTTTACTTTGATTTTTAAAATATCTTATCGTCCGCATGAGCATGTTTGTGGTCAAGATATCATACTTTTTTGCATCTTCAAAGGTAATTTCTTTACTTTTAAAAAAATCTGAATGCAAAGTTTGTATTTGATGTGCAGTCACCAAGGATACTTTCTGTAAATCCAACTTTGTGTTCTGATATATATTTAAAAACTCTTTTCTGTTAGGTAAATCGGCTAGAGGGCCTCCCGGCACAGTAATCAGAACAATCTGGCTATTTTCAGATCCTCCTACTTGTTGAATGATCTTTTCTAAGGGAATCTGATCATTTGGGGGAATCTGATCATTTGGGGTGCCTGTTTGGGGGTCTACTTCTTGAGAAGATTTTTTGGACATTGGTCCATTTGGACAGGAACCTAAGACAAAAAGGCAAAGTAAAAGTACAGATAAAATTCTGATAGGAGCATGTTTTCTTCTTTGTTTACTATCTTTTAGAGTAACAAATTTTAATAAGAATGTTAATGTATTTTTTTTCATATAATATACTATATTGTACATTATTATGTGTCAATCATTCGACCACACACCTTTATAACACAAGCCAAAAGCTTGTGCTACTAGACGATAACGTTGTGCATGCGCAGCACCTGTATGTACGAATAGCCAGTCACTTGACTGTACATGCTGGGATTCTATTTTTATTTTCTTGCTTATTTGAGTAGCAAACTTTTCCCGTGTGTCTACTAGCTTTACATCGGGAAGAATGCAAGAAAATAATGACTTTATATGCAAAAAATGTGTGCAACCCAGTATAACTACACTGTGTGTCTCTATTTCTGTTCTTAATGACTGAATATACTCTTTAATATTATGAGACATAAAGTTGGGTGCTGCATTTTCCACACGGCGTACTAAAAGAGTTCCATCAATACCTTGACAGGGTACAATCTTCTCTCCTGTATCTAAACAGACTTTTTCTCTGTTTGCCTCCACTGTATGCCAGCTAGCCAACAGATAAACACGTGTATAGCTAACTCCTTGTATATTTAGTGTATGTATGCGTATAGGTTCTACGCCTATAATGTGTGTAGTTTTATATTTTCCTTGGAAATGGTCTTTGCTTAATATAGTTGCAGTATTGCATGCAAGCACCAAATAGTCTGGATGCCAAGTATTATATATACGCACGACTAAATCAAGGATTCTTTGTGTAAGTTTATCTCGAGGTTGTATTGCATAAGGAAAATATGCGGTATCTGCCACATAAACACCCGATAATTCAGGACGTAATACCATAAGATGTTCCAGATATGACAACCCACCTATCCCCGAATCAAGAAAAACAATTGAATGTTGAGAAGAACTATTGAACACAAATTTCCTCGTCTATCCCGATAAGGCTAAGCAAATCTTTCATATGGATAGGAAGTTCTGCAATAAAGCGGTGTTTTTTTCCCCCTTGCCTAATAGGGCAGAAGAGTGAATATGCGTGTAATTGCATGGTTGCGTGAGGGTATTGCAAATCTTTTCTTGCATACAACGGATCTCCCAATACTGGAGTACCTAAAAGTTTTGCATGGAGTCGAATCTGATGAGTTCGTCCTGTAAGTGGTTTAAACTTAACCAAGGAATATTGACCATTGTCTGCTAATACTTGATACCGAGTAAGTGCTTCTCTACCCGCTGTTATAGCAACAGAAAATCTCTTTCGGTGTAAAGGGTCACGTCTAATCTTACTCTGTATCTCCCCTTCCTGTGTGCGGGGAACCCCTTTTACTATTGCAAAATAAATTTTCTGTAGAACTCTTCGTTTAAAAACATCAACAAGGAAGGCATGTGTATGTGTATCTTTAGCAATTATCAGGACTCCAGAAGTATCTGCATCAAGTCTATGAACAATCCCAGGACGCAATACATCCCAATCTTTATTTTTAAAGTGTTCATACCAACGCCATAATAATCCATTGACAACAGTGTCTTGCCAATGCCCAGCTGCAGGATGCACCACTAACCCTTGTGGTTTATTAATAACTATTATATTCTCATTCTCCCATATGGTAGAAAATATAATGGGAGCGGGAAGAATCCTGTGATCGGACTCATCGCATAGATAAAATTGTATTTTATCCCCTTGCTTTACTGAATGTGAAAGTTTGGCCGGTTTTTGATTGATGGAAAGTTTCTGAATTCTTTGTTTAAGCTGTGCCCTACTTATTTTCTGGTTAAAATAATTGATAATTGCGTAATCAACACGAGGAAAATCATTATTGGTTATATGAGAATATTTAATACTTTCCATGCCGCAATTTAATTTGGTCAATAATAAGATCCACAACAACCACTGTAGCAGCAACTCCTAAACTTGCCAAAAAAATATTCCTTTGTTCATTCTCCTTAAAAGACTCATGTGTTGATGAAATAATAGAGGGGAAATAGCGTGGATCACTCTTACCTGTCTTCTGATAATTAATTGTATAGCGATATATATCATACACAATAGTTGAAAAAAAGACCGCAATCGGAATAGCCCCCACAAAAATAGCTTCCATACGCCCAATTGCACGAACCCAAGTGGGAAATTCATCTATACTATAAGGCACTGGATCTTTACTGGAAAGAAAAACTGAGTTTTGAGTGAAATTATTAAGACCCCATAAAAGCCTTTTTGCTGGAATCCCATTTTCATTTAACAATCTTACAATATTTATATTTTGAGACCTAAGCAAGGAGTAATGTTGGATATCTTGAAATGAGACAACACTCTCTTGTGCACCTATAGATACTGAAATAAAAAGTAAAAAAAGAAATTTATTCATTATAAGGTCCAAAAATACTGTTTCCTATTCTAATCATGTTACCGCCTTCTGCAATAGCAATATGATAGTCTCGTGACATCCCCATCGAAAGAAAATGCAAATCACTATATTTCGAACGCAAACAACTAAAAAGAGTAGCAAGACGAGAAAAAGCCCGTGAAATATTTATTTTATGATTAGTAAAGGGAGCCATTGTCATTAAACCCACAACTCGAATCGCTGGTTCTTCATATATTTGAGCCAATGAATCAGTTAATTCTTGTTCATCTTGATAACCTGATTTTGTTCCTTCTCCCGTGTGTAACTCAAGCATAATATCAATGGAAGATCCGAGCGTATCTGCGCAATGTGCAATTTTCATCGCAAGTTCGGTAGAATCAACTGATTGTACACATTGAAACAAGCGTACAGCCTTTGTAACTTTGTTTTTTTGTAAATGCCCTATCATGTGCAGAATGCTATCTTTGGGCATTTGAGGGTGCTTTATTTGTGCTTCTTGTACTCTGTTTTCCCCAAAGAAAATCATACCTGCTTCATGTGCACTCTTAATCTGATCAATTGAGCGAGACTTGCTCACTGCAACAATTTGCAGGTTTGAGAAATCACTCCCATAATGCTGGCATGTATTCTCAACCTCTTCAAGAAGTTTTGCTATTCTCTGGGCAATTTCCACTCTTTCTACTGTATCATAACAAAACAGGCTGGAGAAGTTTCTTGACAAAAAAAAATCGAAGACATATGCTATATGTATATGTCTTTTGCCCAACACAATACTAAATGGAAAACAAAAGTAGGACTTGCCAAGATGTTACGGGGTGGTGTGATTATGGATGTAGTAAATGCAGAACAAGCTCGTATAGCTGAGAATGCAGGTGCACAAGCCGTAATGGCCTTGGAAAGAGTACCTGCTGACATTCGAAAACAAGGTGGTGTTGCGCGTATGAGCGATCCTCTGATGATAGAGGATATTAAAAAAGCAGTGCATATCCCCGTGATGGCAAAATGTCGTATTGGACACTTTGTGGAGGCTGAAATTTTACAAGCTCTTGGTGTTGATTTCATTGATGAGAGTGAAGTGCTTACTCCTGCAGATAATATTTTTCATGTAAACAAGCATGATTTTTCTATTCCGTTTGTATGTGGATGCCGTAATCTGGGTGAAGCACTCCGAAGAATATCGGAAGGTGCCGCACTTATACGAACAAAAGGTGAAGCTGGAACAGGCGATATCATTGAAGCTGTACGGCACATGCGTTCTCTCATGGCTGAAATAAAGATTGTACGACAATTAAACACGGAAGAACTGGTGCATAAAGCAAAAGAATTAGGAGCAGCTCTTGAACTTGTGCAATATGTATCGAAAAAAGGATCCTTGCCTGTTCCTAACTTTTCAGCGGGAGGCGTAGCAACCCCAGCGGATGCTGCGTTAATGGTACGCCTCGGAGCTGAAGCAGTTTTTGTTGGATCAGGAATCTTTAAGTCTGAAAATCCTGCTAAGCGCGCAGCTGCTATTGTCGAAGCAGTTGCCTCATATGAAGACCCAGAAGCACTTGCGCGTATTTCTTATGGGTTGGGCAAATCGATGGAAAGCATCAACTCCGCAGATCTCGATGTTGCTGAACGTCTTGCCTCTCGTGGCTGGTAAGAAAACTATTGGAATTCTTGCCCTTCAGGGAGACTATTACGACCATCAACAACATTTTCTTGCCCTTAAACAATCTGTAAAATTGATAAAAACCCCTCACGACCTCACTTATATTGATGCGTTAGTTATTCCAGGAGGAGAAAGCTCTGCTATGATCTATCTTCTTAAACGAAAGCAACTATGGCATCCTCTTGAAATTCTTTTTAAACAAGATATACCTGTATGGGGAACCTGTGCTGGAGCTATCTTACTTTCCCACAAGGTGTTACCCGAACCACAGGACTGTTTTTCATTAATCGATATTGATATTAGAAGAAATGCATATGGAACCCAAAAAAACAGTTTTGAAGCAGTACTGTCTATTCCTGTTCTTGATGGAAAAGTCATTCCTTCACTCTTCATTAGAGCACCACTTATTACCCGATGTGGAAAATCTTGCACTATTTTAGGATATTGGAAAAAAAAACCCGTCATTGTTCAAGAAAAAGTTTGTATGGTCAGCACCTTCCATACCGAACTTGAATCAAATCATAAACTACACATTTTCTTCCTTCAACGATTTGTTTACAAAAAATAAACTAGAGTGAAAATTATTGGGTGCGGTCTGCTGCGAATTGCAGGAGTTTATATAATTTATTATATGAATCGCTTGATATATTTTTAAATCTATTTAGCGCTTCCAATGCTTCAGCTTTTAGGTTTTGTTTTAAATTATAGAGATCATTTTGAATTTTTTTCAATGCCTGTAGTGCCATATTGATATCGCAAGACAATACTTCCTCTTCCAAACACTTGAGTCCATATTTATCACGGAAGAGAAGCAAAGGAATACTGGGATTCTTATTTTTCAAATCACATGCATTTGTTTTACCCGTTTTAGCACTAAAAAGATCAAGTTCATCGTCACGTATTTGAAATAGAATGCCTGTTTTCTCTGAAAATGTTCTAAGGATATCATTATTGCGTGTATTTTGTGCACAGAGAGATCCTAATAACAGTGGAAGATAAATACTGTAATTCGCTGTTTTAATAACATATGCTTGGAATACAGTACCTATTGTGACTGAGAAATCTCCTACCAAATTGATGTCAAGAATCTCACCTATACCTACTTGTGCAATAAATGATGACAATTCTTGCAAAATACTTCGTAGCAGATTATCAGGAAGAGATATACGAGAAAGCAGTTCAAATGCAATCATTGCAGTAATATCACCTACACATAATGCACGATCAATACCCTTTCTATCTTCTTTATTATGCGCAAGTTGGCAATGCATTGTATCAAGCCCTCTTCTTTTAGCACTTTTATCAATAATATCATCATGAATAAGTAGAAATGACTGTAGAAGCTCGAGACAAGCCGCAAGCTGATAAATAGATTTAGAAGAAAGAGCAACGTTATTATTTTGTTTGAAAATATGATATCCTAGCACTAACAACGCACCACGACTCCCCTTCCCTGCACAAATATAGGTGTCTAGACGATCTATATAAATACTAGCAGACTTCCAAATTCTATGATGTTTTTTTTGAATATAGTGTAGAAAATCACTTATCTCATTATGTATAGCAATACGGTGTTCCCCCACAAAGTCCATAAATGTATTCATATCTACATACTAGTACCGAATTACTAAATATTCAACAGTAATTATAAGGTACATTTAACAAAAACTGATCATAACCATTTTGTTTAATCATTAATCATTTAAAATAATTATTAATACATACTGTTAACCAATAAAGTAAAGAAATAAACGTTCAAGAATAAGACTTTTAGCTTCATATAAAGGAGAAACAATAAGAATACAGTTTAAAACAAGAGAAAACTATTTAGCCAGTAAATTATTCTAATAAATAAACAGAAAAAGAATAAAAATATATTATATTACTTGCAAGAAAAGAAAGAAAAGTTTATTATAGGCATATTATTACCTTTTAGGTTTTCAAGGAGGTTTGAATGCATAAGAAAACAGGCGCAGAGATCATTATTGACTCCATTCATCAACAAGGTGTTGAATATATTTTTGGTATTCCTGGAGGTGCTGCAATCCCAATTTTTGATGCTCTTGTGCAGTCCCCTGTTAAGTTTATTCTCACTCGCCATGAGCAGGGAGCTGCATTTATGGCAGATGGATATGCTCGAGCTTCGGGAAAACCAGCAGTTGTACTTGTTACATCAGGACCTGGTGCAACTAATACTATAACCAGTATTCTAACTGCCCAGATGGATTCTATTCCAATGGTTATCATATGTGGTCAACAAACTACCTGGAATCTAGGCTTTGATGCGTTTCAAGAAGCCGACGTGTCGGGTATTTCTTTCCCTGTCGTAAAACACTCTTACCTAGTAAAAAATGCACAGGAACTTCCACGTATTATGAAGGAAGCATTTTATGTTTGTCAATCCGGACGCCCAGGACCTGTACTTATTGATGTACCTAAAGATATCTCAAGTGCACTTATTGAAGCTGATTACTCAGTCGAAATAGACTTACCGGGATATAAAACACAAATTAGAATTGATGAAAATCAAATTGAAACAGCCGCAAGAATGTTGCAAGATGCTCAGCGCCCACTTATCTTGGCAGGGCATGGAGCCATCCTTTCTCATGCGGAAAAATCACTAAAATTTCTTGTTGAAAAACTTAATATTCCTCTTACGAATACAATGTTAGGGAAAGGTGCTTTATCTGAAGATCATCCATTAAACTTGGGCATGCTTGGTATGCATGGTACTGCGTATGCAAACAAAGCAGTACAGTATTGTGACTTGATTATCTCGATAGGATCGAGATGGGATGATAGAATTGTGGGAAATCCAGACAACTTTTGCAACAATGCACGAAAAATTCATATTGATATTGACGAATCAGAGTTCAATAAAATGGTTACCGTTGACTTGTGTATCCATGGAAATGCAGCAGATGTGGTAGAACAAATAGCAAGTATTGCCCAACCAGGAGATACAAAAGCATGGGTCCTGCGAGTTCAAAAATGGCGCAAACAGTATCCACTAAAATATAAAAAGTCAGGAAAACTCTTAGCAAAACATGTTATCGAAGAGTTTTATCTACAAACAAAAGGAGAAGCTATTGTAGCTACTGATGTCGGACAACATCAAATGTGGACAGCACAATACTATCGAGTGCACCACCCTTTTCATTGGGTAAGCAGTGGAGGTGCGGGATCAATGGGTTTTGGCTTACCTGCTGGAATTGGTGCACAATTCGCATATCCTCATAAAACAGTACTTATTGTCGCAGGAGATGGTGGGTTTCAAATGACCTTATGTGAACTTGCTACTGCGGCCATTCATAAATTACCTATCAAGATTCTCATTATCAATAATAATTATTTAGGAATGGTACGGCAATGGCAAGATTTATTTTATGAAAACAGATTATCGGGGGTAGACATGCAAGGAAATCCTAATTTTGTAAAATTAGCTGAAAGTTATGGAGTCAAAGGCTTACGGGTAAAACGCAGTGCAGACGTCAGGAGAATCGTAACAGCGGCACTTACTTATCAGGATGGCCCTTGTCTTATCGATGCCGAGGTTGAGAAGGAAGATAATGTTTTTCCAATGATTCCTGCAGGCTCGGGATATGAAGATATGATTATAGAAGCACCAAAAGGAAAACTTACAGCTCCTTCAGGAAGCACATAGAAATTAAAAGGTGATTATATGTTAAAAACAAACAAACGAACACACACAATATGCTTGTATGTACAAAATAAGCCAGGAGTGCTTATCCGTATTTCACTTGTATTTGCCCGTCGTGGATACAATATAGATAGTTTAATCGCATCTCCTACTCAAAATCCTCGATTTTCTTTTATTACTATTGTGGCAGGAGGAGATGAAACAGGAATTCACAATATACTTAAACAACTTTATAAACTAGTTGATGTACTTACAGTAAATGACATTACTGATAAAAATGTCATTCAGCGTGAGCTTGTTTTGTTTAAGATAAAGATGACTGAACAAACACAGAGAGAAGTTTTACAGATTGCACAATCACTTCATTGCACAGTACTTGATGTAAACAAAACATCAGTTATACTAGAAGCAAGTGGTGAGGAAAAACGTATTGAACGTCTTAAAAAAACATTTAGGCTATTCCCTGTCGTTGAATTTATGCGTACAGGAAAAGTAGTCATGAATTATGAAGAAAACGAGAAGAATGAGGAATAACCATGTCAAAGAATCTATTTAATACTATATGGGATCAACATACTATACGTAAGCTTCCTACTGGGCAAGATCAAATCTTTATAGGATTGCATCTCATCCATGAAGTAACTTCCCCCCAAGCTTTTCAGATGCTGAGAGATAGGAATCTCTCTGTTTTATATCCAAAACAAACCTTTGCCACAATCGATCATATTGTACCAACTGAACATCAAAAACAGCGACCTTACAATGATCGACAAGCAGAGACAATGGCACAAGCAATTGAAAGAAACACAAAAGATTTTGGTGTTACCTTTTTTTCTATTGATTCGCCACGACACGGTATTGTACATGTAATTGGCCCAGAGTTGGGACTTACTCAACCTGGCATGACTATTGCATGTGGCGACAGTCATACATCAACCCACGGTGCATTTGGTGCTATTGCGATGGGAATAGGTACATCACAAGTTCGAGATGTTCTTGCAAGTCAATGCTTAGCTCTTAATCGTCCAAAAGTAAGGAAGATAGAAATAAAAGGGAAACCACCAAAAGGAATTTATGCCAAGGATATTATTTTAAAAATTATAGCAGATTTAACCGTTAAAGGAGGTATCGGATATGCCTATGAGTACAGTGGCCAGACGATTGAATATCTTTCGATGGAGGCCCGTATGACTATTTGTAATATGAGCATAGAAGGAGGTGCCCGTATGGGATATATAAATCCCGATGAAAAGACCTTTGCTTATCTCCAAAAAAAAGAATATTCACCCAAAAATGATGCGTTTGAACGTGCAAAAAAATATTGGTTGTCGATTGCTTCAAAAAAAGATGCTGAATATGATGATATAACTCATATCGATATACAAGATTTGGCACCCCGTCTTACTTGGGGAATTCATCCGGGACAAGGAATTTCCATAGAAGAAAATATCCCGTCACCACAGGCATTTTCTGCCAAAGAACGAAATGCGGTTGAACATGCACTTACCCACATGCGGTTTAAGAGCGGAGAAACTTTAAGAGGAAAAAAGATTGATGTTGCATTTATTGGCTCGTGTACTAATGGAAGACTTAGTGATCTAAGAGAAGCTGCTAAAATACTTAAAGGGAATAAAATAAGCCCTTCAGTGCGTTCAATTGCTGTTCCTGGATCGCAAGATATTGCACATCAAGCTGAAGAAGAAGGAATAGCCGATATTTTCCGTCAATCGGGTTTTCAATGGCGTGAAGCAGGCTGTTCGATGTGTTTAGCAATGAATCCTGACAAATTAGAAGGCCATCAATTATGCGCCAGTACTTCAAATAGAAACTTCATCGGACGACAGGGATCTCCAGAAGGTCGCACCATACTCATGAGTCCAGCGATGGTGGCAGCAGCTGCCTTGGCAGGTGAAATTGTCGATATTCGAAAACAAGAGGATAGTAATCATGAGTGGAAATAATATACAGCAAATTACTGGTTATGCAGTGCCTTTATTGGGAGATGATATAGATACTGATCAAATTCTTCCAGCTCGCTATATGAAAACAGTAAGTTTTTCTGGTATAGGAAAATATTTGTTTTACGATCATCGCTTTGATCAAGATGCTAAAGAAAAATCACATATATTAAATGAAAAGAGCTTTAAAAAGGCAAGCATTTTACTAGTAAATAAAAACTTTGGTTGTGGATCGTCTCGTGAACATGCCCCACAAGCGCTGTATGATTATGGCTTTCGAGCTATTATAGGTGAGTCTTTTGCGGAAATATTCGCAGGAAACTGTCTTATGTTAGGTATACCAACTCTTACACTTACTGAGGAAAAAATAAGAAAATTGCAAGAAGAGGTGCAACTTAACTCTACATTAACACTCAGCATTGAAATAAATACACTAACAGTTAACATAGGCCCAAGTGTTTATAATGGATCTATGCCTAAAACTTTTCAGGAATCCTTACTTAGTGGTATGTGGGATAGCATAGGGCTTCTTCTCAGTGCAAGAGAAAAAATAGAGCAAACTGTACAGTCTCTTCCCTATTTGAATAATTTTATTAAGGAAGTAGATGTATGAATAGTATGAAGGGAAAAAATATATATAGCAAAATTATGACAGAAGGTATCGAACGCACAGGAAATCGCTCAATGCTACGAGCTATAGGCATGAAAGATGAAGATTTTCAAAAACCAATTGTTGGCATTGCAAGCGCTGCAAGTGATGTGGGTCCTTGCAACCTTCATCTTGATAATCTTGCAATGATCGGCAAGAAAATATTGAGCCACTCTGATTGTTTTTCTATGAATTTTCACACCTTTGTTGTTACCGATGGAGAAGCTATGGGCATGAAGGTATGAAAGCCTCTCTCGTGTCCCGTGATCTTATTGCCGATGTGATAGAACTTGTAGCAAAAGGGCATCAAATGGATGCCTTATTTGGTATTGGTGGTTGTGATAAAACAATTCCAGGAACTATTATGGGGTTACGTAGAATAAATCGTCCTGCGGTGTTTTTATACGGCGGTACAATTAGTCCAGGAATCTATAAGGGGGAAGCTATTAACTTAGTAACTGCCTTTGAAGGTATTGGACAAGTAAAAGCGGGAAAAATGAGCAAAGAAGACCTCCATGCAATCGAATGTGCCGCTTGTCCTACTGCTGGAGCATGTGGTGGAATGTACACAGCTAACACAATGGCTGCCGCTGCCGAAGCTCTTGGGATGATGGTGCCCGGGGCAGCTTCTGCTCCTGCTATCAAGCCAGAACGTCGACGACTTACTGAGCAAAGCATCACTGCCCTATTATACTGTATAAAGAATAATATACTCCCATCTCATATACTAACAAAAGAATCGTTTGAAAATGCTATTCGTGTTATCCTTGCTCTTGGAGGATCCACAAATGGTGTACTGCATCTACTCGCCCTTGCACGTGAGTCGGAAGTTAATCTTAATATAGACGAGTTTAATTATTTTTTTGAGACAACTCCTATACTTACAGATATGAAACCCTCAGGAAAATATTTAATGGAAGATCTTTGGAATCATGGTGGAGTGGAAGTAATCATGAAGCTTTTATTAGAAGAAAAGCTTTTACATCCTCACTGTCTTACCATAAACGGGAAAACTATAGCCGAAAATCTATCAAAAGTATCAGTTGACCTTAGAAATCAAAAAGTAATATTCCCTCTTTCAAAACCAAAACGTATACGTGGTTCTTTCTGCATTCTAAAAGGAAATCTCGCACCAGATGGAGCTGTATTAAAAGTATCGCAAGAACAGGATATTATACATCAAGGACCTGCTCGTATCTTTGATAAAGAAGAAAATGCATTAAAAGCTATTCTAGAAGGAAAGATAAAAAGTAACGATGTAATTGTTATTCGGTTTGAAGGTCCTAAAGGTGGACCGGGAATGCGAGAAATGCTTTCACCTACTTCAGCTCTCGTTGGTGCAGGACTAGCTGATCAAGTAGCTCTTATCACTGATGGTCGTTTTTCTGGAGGCAGCCATGGTATTGTTGTTGGACACGTTTCACCAGAAGCTCAAGAGGGAGGCCCCATTGCCTTGCTACACGAGGGTGACCTTATTACTATAAACAGCAAACGATATGAAATTTCATTCAAGATATCAGAAACTGAACTAAACATACGAAAAAATGAGTGGAAAGCACCTGAACTTAAAGAAAAGAAAGGCGCCTTATATAAATATGCTTTATTAGTAGATTCTGCAGCAAGAGGCGCTTACACAGGTTAAACGTTTAAAGGAGTCATAAATATACAAATTTTAAAATTTCTGTTTTATTTGTACAACTAGTATACTATCATAGTATCTTTTACCACTGACGTTCATGCCTCTTTTGCAAGTAGTTCTTCAAATCGTGCATATTTGGGAATGAATGCAATACGAATTGTTCCTACAGGCCCGTTACGTTGTTTGGCTACTATTAGTTCAGTTTCTATTACTTCATTGCCCGAATCTTGCCAGTCTTTGAAACTTTCACGTTCCCGGTGTAGAAATAAAACAACATCAGCATCCTGTTCAATAGCTCCTGACTCACGAATATTTGCAAGTACTGGGCGTTTACCTTCTGTATCTCGTGTTAACTGCGACAAGACTATCACCGGAATTGCTAATTCACGAGCAAGAGCTTTTAACGATCGTGATGTTTCTGCAATCTGTTCATGTCGCGGTATATTAGAGTCTTCTGTTCCTATCAATGAAATATAATCAATGAAAATAACACGTACAGCATGCTTTGAACACATACGTCGTGCCTGGGCTCGAAGATCAAGTAATTTCATACCAGGAGAATCTGAAATCCATAATGGTGCATCATATATACGTGATGCTGCAGCTGTAACTGCTTTAAAATCTCCCATATTCATCATACCATTACGTAATTTTTGTGAACTTACCCGTCCTTCTGACGATATAAAACGTTGTATTAGTGCTACAGCAGACATTTCCAAAGTAAAAAAACCTACAGGAATAGTCTTGTGAATAGCTATATTAGTAGCCATGGTCACAGCTAAGGCCGTTTTTCCTACTGAAGGACGTGCTCCCAATACAATAAACTCAGAGTCCTGAAATCCCGACAGCATATTATCTAATTCACGAATGCCTGTAGGAATACCTGTATAATGATCTTTTCTTTGATATCGATCTTCAATTAAAGAGAAGGTATCATTTACTACATCACCAGCTGATTGAAAGCTAACACTTTGTTTACTTTCTGCTACTTGGAAAATTCGGCGTTCAGCATCTTCCAGCACTGTCCCCAAAGATACACTTGCGTTATATGAATCTTCAATATTCTCGTATGAAATTTGAATTAATTGTCTACGAAGACTATTTTCTTTTACAATATTTGCATAATGCTCCACATTAGCAGAAATAGGTACATGTGTTGATAATGAAGTAAGAAAAGAAATACCACCTATACCGTTCAAAAGTTTTCTTGACTCAAAATAATCAGTCAGTGTAAGTACATCTACTTCACGTGATTGATTATTAAGATATAACATGGCTTCAAAAATAAGTGCATGGGTTTTACGATAAAAATCAGAAGGTCGTACAATTGATACAATAATATCCAGCGAATCTGGACGTATTAAGACTGCCCCTAGTGTCGCCACTTCAGCCTCTAGATTAGAAGGCTGAATCTTAGATTTTACAAGGGATGAATCAGAAGGTGGTGAGAGTACGTTTTCGATACTTACTCCTTTTCTTTATTACTCGTATTTTCAATTTGCTTTGCAATAGGTTCATCATCAGAATCCTTCTTTATGGATTTAGTTTGTGCGACTGATGACTTTGATGAATCTTTTGCGTCTGTTTGAATTTTACTTGAAGAAGTTGTAGATACCTCATCTTCTTGTTGTAAAGATGTTTTTTCTGAAGCATCAAGATCTCCGGGTAATATAATTTTGGTGTATATCCCTGATTCCCCTGAAGGCAAAACTTTTAAGACACATTGTGCATGATGTTGATCATATAATTGAATTGTTATTGTATAAACACCTGCTTCACGAATATGTTTATGAGGTAACACTACATCTTTTTTATTAATATGTATTTCTTCTTTTAAGCACGCCTCTACAATATGTACAGCATGTATCGAACCAAATAATTTTCCTGTATCAGACGCCCGTGCAGTTATTTCAAAAATAACACCTTCTAAACGACCTTGTACAGATTTAGCAAGCTTTTGTTTTTCTTTTTTCTTTTCTAGTAAAAGCTTCTGCTTGCCTTTTAAAATTGATGCTGTAGATGTATTAAACGGTACTGCCATTTTTTGAGGCAAAAGAAAATTTCTTCCAAACCCCCCTTTCACCACACACACATCACCTTCTTCACCTAGATCTTCTATATCTTGCAGTAAAATAACTTTCATTCCCATATCATTCAACCTTTTTCGGATATACAATCCATAAATCCCCCACACCCAAAAGAGTTAATAGCAATCCAAGAATAAATCCTACTTGCGGGAGAATACTTAATAATAGTATCACCATAAGTATACGTGATACCGTATGTTGTTTCAAGCCATAGGATCTCAATATTCGCTCCAAAACAGAAAATCCTTGTAAGAGATATAGAAAACTTACCACTAATGCAAGATTCCAAAATATGCTAATAAAGTACTGCGATAAAAACATAGTATAAGATTGAGATAAAATAATTATCCAGGATACAAGAAATAACCACACAAGGGGATGAGGTAATTTGTATGTTTGAATTATAGTAGAGAAGGACACCCGCGTTTTATTTAATAGTGCTTGGATCCACCTTGAAAGAAAAAATGTAAGTGTGATCGCACTGACAAACATCAATGAAAGGGAGGATAAAAATACTCTATATATCATCTGAATAATAGTATTCACATCTTGTTCAGAAAAAAGACCAGAAGTTTGTAGCACATGGCGTAGAGACTGAGAAATCTGTGTATATATTGATGAGGTATTATGAATATATAAAAGCAATAAGATAACAAAAAAGAATGCACTTATTGAGACAAGTAATATTCTCTCTACAAAAGAATTCTGTAGATTTATATTTAATATCCACAAAAGACTAATAAATACTGCCACTGTTCCTATATTTAAGGTAAAAATAGATGCTTGACTTAATTCTTTCTGGGAAGTAAAGGTAAGAATACCTATGATAGCAATAAATACAGTGAGTGAGAGTATTAAACCTTTTTCTCTGCCATGACGAAGATAAATTAACTCAAGAGGAATTAAGAATAGAAAAACAGTAAAAACACCTAGATAGAGTACAAGTGAAATAGCAGCTAGAAAAAGGCATTCAAACCATACGTTTCTATTTAGTTCTTTAAACACTTCCTACCGAGTGTAAAAGGGAAGCAATGCCAATACTCGTGCTATCTTAGCTTGTTTTACTAAGCGTTTTTGGTTTTTAGCTGAATTGCCTGTAAATCTTCTTGGCAGTATTTTTCCCTGATCTGTTAAAAACATTTTTAAAATATCAGGGCGTTTATAATCAATAACAAGATTCTGTTGTGCGATACGATCAGTTCGGAAGCGATAGTAACGTCCAGCACCACGGTCATTCTTCCGTGCATTTCTTCTTTTTGGATCAGTATATAATGAATCCGATTCATAATTTTGCTTATTACGCTCATGTTCAGATCCTGAGACAGTAGGTCGGGAAGTAGTTGGAATAGTTTGATGTTCTTGTGTCGAAAGAAGAAATTTTTTATTATTTATATCCTGGGACGCCTTAGTTAATCTGTCTGAAGCTAAACTATCTGAAACTTCCTTTTTATTATCTTCTTTTTTATTTTGTTGATGTAAATCTTCAGATTGTAATACAACATTTTCCTTATTTTCTTTATCTGTCGATCCTTCAGCTTTCCGAATCGAAACATCACTATCAGCAGATACCTTGTTTTCCACTATACTTTCCTCACCCATTAGATCCTCATTTTTTAAAATGGTATATCATCATCGAATTCAGGACTCCCCTTAGGTTTTTCACCTACGTTTACTCCTTCATTTTCCATAATACTATGTTCCATTGGTTGTTGTGAAGTAGCTGCAGAGCGTGAACCTAGCAACTGTACTCTATTAGCAATTAATGCTACTTTGCTCCGCTTTACTCCATCTTGTTCCCAACGATTCTGTCGCAATTCACCTTGTAATGCAACCTGTGTGCCCTTTAAAAGATATCTTTGTAAATTTTCACCTGATTTTCCAAAAAGGGTTACATCAAAAAAACTAACTTCATCTACCCATTCTTCATTTACTTTTTTACCACGATTTACCGCAATAGAAAACTCACACACAGCCATTCCTGTACTTGAAAATTTTAATTCGGCATTTCTCACTAATCTTCCTACTACAAAGACTACATTAAGATCTGTCATATTTCAATCTTTCCTTATCATTAAAAAACGTATTAGTTCTTTTTGATGGCGAAATGTCTTTTGTGTTTTTCTTGCATTCTGTGTGCTCATCTTAACCACATAGTAATAATAATTACCTTTATTTTGCTTTTTTATTGGGTATGCAAGATCACGGAGTCCGAAATGTTTTTCGCTATCAATCTGTGCATCCAATTTTTCCAAGCCTGCTCGCACCTCTTCTACTCCCGATTTAAATACACTTTCTTCAGAATAAAAGATGCACATTGCTTCATATGTCTTCATTTCCGTTCTCATATTCCATTAATTAGCACCTGTACAAAAAAGAAAAAAATCCTTAAAATATATACTGGTAGTTAGTATAGTACCAAAGGTGCTTAACTATGTCAACAATGAAAAACGAATTCCATTTACAAGATCATTTATTTCTCCTCACCTCATATGTTAAAGTGTTACATAGTGCATTTCGTTTGCATATCGATGATGAATTAATTCTAAATGGTATTGCGAATAATATTAAATTTGTTGATGCTGGGATTAAAAATTTTTATACTTTGCTTATCAGACAAAACACTCTTACTAGAAAATGGGAATACCTTCAACAATTACGTGTTCCTCTTCATTCTTTCTTAGATGCACTGACATATGCTATGCGACATACTACTTTTATAAAAAAAAATGCTTGGTCTACCCTACTGGAAAAAATATACATTATAAATAAAGAACGTTCTCAACACCTTCAAAAGCTTATTCAACATAGCAATATTCAAGATGAAGAACAACGAAATACTGTTTCTCAAAAAGAATTCGAATTACTCCTGCACTCCTTTGAGTAATTCGTATACCACTTCCTATATAGAGGTAAATATGCTTTAATGATATAAAACAATACAGATGAAACGCAAAACAAAAATTATTTGTACTATAGGCCCTAGCAGTGAAGAACAGCGAATAGTAGAAAAGATGCTTCATGCAGGAATGAATATTGCCCGTTTTAATTTTAGCCATGGATCTCATGAAACCCATGAAAAACGCATAGAAACTGTTCGTTCTGCAAGCAAGAAAACAGGTATTCCTGTTGCTCTCTTGCTTGACACAAAGGGTCCACAAATTCGTACTAGTAATACAGAAAACAATAACTTAGTAGAACTTAAGACTGGACGAACAGTTGAACTAACTAGTGACCCAATACAAACAACTGAAAAACGAATCAGTGTAAATTACAAAAATCTTTCTGAAGAACTCAAATCAGGTATGCATGTACTTCTTGCTGATGGTCTTATCGATTTGGAAGTTAAGACAATTATTAAGGATACTATATTGTGTACCATAGTTGCAGGAGGAACTATAGGCTCTTATAAAAATGTAAACATTCCTGAAATTGTACTTTCTCTTCCCATCGTGACTGATCAAGACATTGCCGATATTGATTTTGGTATTCGTATGAACATGGATTACCTAGCAGCTTCTTTTGTCCAAACAGCACAAGATATAGAAATACTCCAAAATATTCTTGATGAAAAAAACAGTAGAATGAAAATTGTTGCAAAGATTGAAACTAAACAATCACTTAAAAATATCCAATCTATTGCAAACCTCTCAGAAGGTATTATGGTTGCCCGAGGAGATTTAGGTGTACAATTACCTATTGAAGATGTACCATTAGATCAAAAGAAAATTATTCGAATTTGCAATCAAGGACAAAAAGCTGTCATTACCGCTACCCAAATGCTTGAATCTATGATAACGAATATTCGTCCTACTCGTGCTGAGGTAAGTGATGTGGCAAACGCCATTTTCGATGGTACAGATGCTGTTATGCTCTCAGGAGAGACCGCAGTAGGACAATTTCCAGTGCAAAGCGTAGAAACCATGCATAATGTTGCTCTCAAAGTTGAAGACTCGAAAGAATACCAGCAAATTTGTCAACAACGTTATGAAGAAATGTACGCACACACACAAGACCCAGGATCTTCCATGGCCAAATCAGCCTATTTACTTGCTAAAGACTTACATGCTTCAGCTATTCTTGCCCCCAGCTTACGTGGTAACAGTCCCAAGATGATTTCAAAATTTAGACCACTTTCTCCTATTATTGCCCCTACACCAGACGATCAGACATTACGGCATCTTTTATTATATTGGGGGACCTATCCATTAAAGATAGAGAAAACATTCGAAATATTCGAAGAATTACTTGAGTCAGCTATCGATATTGCTATTCAGCATAAAATTATAAAGAAATTTGATTCAGTAATAATTACTGCAGGAATACCACTTAAAAAGCAAATGATGCTAAATATTGTACAGGTGCATTTTCTAGGGGAAATCTTGCAACGATCAAGGCAAGGACTAGGTGAAAATGTACTAGGAACTGCAATCCTTGCGTGGAACCAAAAAGATATTGAAAAAGCTATTAAGGAAGTCAAAACACCCATCCTCATATGTAAAGAGTTAACTACCGAGTATCTCTCTCTTATACCTCTGCTCAAAGGAATAATTGTAAAACAACCTATTAAAAATTTTGATCTGATTAAAGAAAAATATACACACATCACAATCATTGCGGATATTGTTACTGATATCCGAAGCTTTATAAAAAAATTAAGAGATAAACAACCTATTGGTATCTCTGGAGAAAAGAAAATAGTTTTCCATATTACTGAAGATGACTACCTCTTAAATGAGAACTTAGAATAAATCAGAGATTTAGTAGAAGGAATTACAGACAAGTAAGAGCTTGTCGAGCATCTTGAAAGAGCTTGTCGAGTGATTTCTTCTGCTGAGGCTGGTAATATTTGCGTACACGAAAAAACTTCTTTATAGAATTTGTCAAGGACTTATCATAACCACGTATATAACGCACCAAACAAAACAACCCCAACAATTCGGTATGCACAATATAGGGAAGAAAGAGAGGAGTCCCTATAATATTACTTTGCAGTTGCAAAAATTTTGCAGCCTTGTTCTTTCCACCACTCAATACCAAATATTGAATTCGTATACCTTCTTCCTCTGCTTTAAGAATAACACTTCTTATCATAAAAGATCGTGCAACTATAGACAAAGGTAAAGAAGCTATACTTATTTTCTTTCTTGAAATATGCCGTAAATAATCCGTAATGGTATTAATATCTTCTTTTCCTTTTGGTAGAAAATATGCCGCTGAAAATAACTTTTCAAGTATATGAGGTATATGAAAAAAAAGAGAACTTTTTGATTTACTCGTACAAATATTTATTGCATCCGAAGTTCCCGCTCTGTTACATGCGGCACCTTCTTTTATACAACTACTTCCTAATAAACTCATTAAATAGTCAGTCCCTCCACAGTAAAGTGGTATCCCTCGAGTAATCTTATACTCATTTGCTGCACGAGAGGACACAGTAGCCAATGACTTTGTCATGGGAATAAACTTTGGAAACCAATTACGAGGTAATTTATAATTTTGTATTTCTACATCAGTCCAAATGTACGATTGATACGCCAATCGAGGTAAAATCACGGAAGGATCTGCTCCTAAAAGGTAACATATATACTCAGGAAAAGGAAGAATAAATGCTACCCGTTGCAGTAAATGGGGATATTTCTTAACAAGTGAAGCTATTTTAGGAATATAAAAAGAATCCCCTTGAATAGGAAAGTTTTCTGGAAGATCATACCAAAACTGAGGCTCAAGGCATAGTTTTCCATCAGAATCGAGAAAGAGAATTGTAGGTCCATGTCCCGAAATGGCTATTGCTGAGATCTGTATTGGCAACTGTGAGAAAATGGCAATGAGAAGCTCCTTCCATATGGAAGGAGCTTGTGTATTATCTATAGGAATTTCTGATTGAAGAAGAATATCTGAGTTCTGTGAAAAAAGTGCATACTTACAATAGGTAGTACCAAAATCGATACATAGAATTCTTTCTTGATCCATTGATAAAATCATTGTAACAAAACTATGCAGCTCTTTATATAACAATAGTTGTTAAATTGTTAAAGAAAACCTAATGTTGAGTCCCTTATACGAAACTGAAGAGCTTTTTCGATATCGTTTTTTAAAATATTTTTACGATGATACAAATCAGCTAAGGTACGCGCAACCCTTAAGACTGAATACTTTCCACGAATTGTCAACCTATGCTCCTGTGTTTTCTTTTCAAGAAATTGCTCGCTGTGTACATCAAGCACACAAAACCGTTTAAAATCTTGCACAGGAATTCTGCTGTTCCATCGATAGGGTTCAAATTGATATCGTTTTTCTTGAACCTGTGATATTCGCAATACATTTTCATGCATATTCTTAAGTTCCTGAACTGAGTATAATCTACGATCAATATGTTGCTTAAAATCAATTCGAATATCTATTCTATCTAGTAACGCAGCACCTAATTTCTTCCAATACTGAAATAATTCTGATCTTGTACACAAACAAACATCAGTGCTCGAAGAGAAATTTCCGCAGGGACATTTGTTACTTGTAAGAAGAAGTTGAAAATTTGCAGGAAAATGGTATTTTTTTGCAGCACGTGAAATATGCACTTCATGTACTTCAAGTGGTTCACGCAGAGACTGTAATATCTTTGCTTTAAACTCAGCAGCCTCATCAAGAATTAGAATTCCATTATGAGCAAGAGAAATCTCACCAGGCATAATATATTTTCCACCACCGATCATTCCCTCAACAGTAGCAGAATGGTGAGGAACACGTGTCGGTCGCATGTATATCAATCCATTAAATTCTTTATATAAATCAGAAATAGAGTAAATACGTGTTACTTCTAAAGCTTCAGAAATAGATAATGGTGGCATTAAAGATGGAATTCTGCGTGCAGCCATAGTCTTTCCTAATCCTGGAGGTCCCATAAAGAGCGCATGATGAAAACCACCTGCGATAATTTGCAATGCAAAATACATATCATTAGACATATAATAATCAGAAAAATCTGGACCAAGAGATACAGCAACATGTTCCTGATCTGCTTGAGGAGATTTAAAATTTATTGTATTTTCTTTAAGCTGTGAAAGATGCTTTATACCAGCAATTAGCCCCGCTTGTAAAGCATTTGCTTCCTGATAGTTTTCAGAGGGAATAAGAAAACAAGAAATACCCCGATCGACAGCCTCAGATAAAGCTGAAATAACCCCTTTGACTGGATCTACTTCTCCTGAAAGTTTTAATTCTCCCAAAACAAGCAAGTTATCAGAGAAATCCTTTAATGCTTGTTCAGAGGTTTGAAGAATAGCAACTGCAATAGCCAGATCAAATGCTACGCCATTTTTGGGAACGTCAGCAGGACTTAAGTTTACTGTAATGTGCCCCGAAGGAAACTGAAATCCTGTGTTCCGAATGGCAACTCGCATTCTTTCCTTCGCTTCTCTTATTTCAGATCCTGGTAAGCCTACAATATCAATACCAGGCAAACCCCTCCGTATATCAACTTCGACAGCTACAATGTGTCCATGGTATCCTGAAATAGAATAGCAAAATACAGACATACAAGAGATTACGTAAAAAAATCACGTGCTGCTTGAATAGAAGAATAACTCTTTTTGCACCAAATTGTGACATGTATTATTTTCTAGACTATTACTGTGCCCTTTTATCCATTGCCATGAAACCTTCATTTTTTTACTAATGTTTAAGAGTTCTTTCCATAAATCCTTATTTTTTACTTCTTTTTTTCCAGAGGTGCGCCACTTTTGCTGTTCCCATTGAATAATCCATTTTGTGATGCCTTTTTGTACATATTGTGAGTCAGTGAAAATTGTTACTTTTCCAAATTCCTTTCGGAGTATACAATACTGCAACGCTTGCAATACTGCAAAAAGTTCCATCCTATTATTTGTGGTATACTCAATTGACCCTGACTGCAGGAAAATCATTCGAGAAGAAGAATAGCATACAAAAGCCCATGCACCTGGTCCAGGGTTTCCCTTACAACCACCATCAGTATAGATGTTGACATTCATTGCAATTCAATACACACAGTCATATCATTCTGAAGATATGATGAATCAATTGAAAAATATAAATCCTTCTTTTGCAAAAGAAGGATTATTTCTTCTTCATTATAATAATGATAGATATCACTCTCTTTATTCAACGCTTTATCCGAAAGAACATTAAATACCACATATTTTTTTGAATAAAATATCATATGTGAAAGCAATGCCTCAAGATAGTACATATTATTACGACATCTCAAATTTAATAAACCAGAAGAGTAAAGCACATCAAAAGAACCTGATCTAAACATAAACGAAGAAGAAAAGATATCTCCATAGTACCACTTTACTTCTGGGTGCTGATTTTTTGCAAATGTTAACAACTCCTGCGATATATCAATACCGCTATAGTGTATAGAAACCTGCTGTTGTTTTAAAAAAGTATATAATGCTCCTAAACCACATCCCACATCTAAAATTGATTTCCTTTCTAATGGCACGTTCCGAAGTAAAGCAAGAAAACGTTTCTGTTGAGAATGTCCATTTTCCCAACCTACTTTTCGAGCAGGATCATCACGAGATGCTATTGCGTGATAGTAAGAAGAAACAACACGATGGAACTCATCAAGATACCGAAGCGAGAGTCTTTTTCTCTGCCTGTTCTTTCTTTTTAGTTGGTGTTGTTGATGTTTTTTTCTTCGAAGAATCATTTTCCTCACGATCTAAGAGTTCAAGAAGAACTATATGAGCAGCATCGCCTTTTCGAAAGGACAGCTTGAGCATTCTTGTGTAACCACCATTACGCAAAGAAAACCGGGGTGCAATGACGGTAAACAACTTTGTTAGTATTGCCTTGTCACGTAGTTTTTTCCATACTATTCTGCGATTATGTACCGAATCTTTTTTGGCTCGTGTAATAAGTTTTTCAGCATGTCGCCTCAATTCCCATGCACGTGCATGAGTAGTCTTAATACGTTCGTGCCGAAATAAAGAAATAAGCATATTCTTTAACAAGGCCTTTCTACGTGATGCTTTAATGCCAAGAACACGGAACCCAGCTCTATGATGCATTCGTTGCTCCTGCATCATCGTTATTATCTTCAACATCCTTGTCAGATGACGCTAAAGATAAATTAAGAGTTGCCAACTTCTCTTGAATTTCAGTAAGTGATTTCTCCCCAAAATTTCGTGTTTGAGATAGTTTTTCTGGTGTACATCGAACAAGATCGTCAACGGTGGCAATATTCGCCGCCTTTAAGCAATTTCCAGCACGTACGGACAACTCCAACTCATCAACCGAAGTGGATAAAAGTTTTTGCATATTTAGATCATCCAACATACTACGTGAGGTTTCTTCTTCGTCTTCACTAAAATTTATAAAGACAGAAAAATGATCCTTGGTAATCTTTGCTGCTTCACCTAATGCATCAACTGGAGAAATCGTTCCATCCGTCCAAATTTCTAACTCCATTTTATCGTAATCAGAACGCCTTCCAACTCTTGTATTTTTAATTTGGTAACTTACCCTTTTTATAGGCGAGAATAGCGCATCTACACGAATAACTCCTACTTCATTATCATTGACTTCATGATCTTCAGCAAGAACAAAACCACGTCCAAAATCTATCTGTATCTCCATATTAAAATGTGCATCTTGCATTAATGTCATAAGCAGGAGATCTTTGTTTTCTACTTCTATTCCTTCAATAGCTAAATCTCCAGCTGTAACTGTTCGTTCACCTGAGAAGGATAAGAATAATGTTTTCCCCTCAGTCTGTGGTAAGGATAAACTAACTTTTTTCAAATTATCGATAATATCAATAGTATCTTCAACCACACCCGGCAAAGCATCGAATTCACTAGTCAATACATGAGGTACATTATCCTTATAGGAGGTAAATTTCACTGCAGTAATTGCAAAACCGCGTATAGATGCTAATAATGCTCTTCGCAAAGAATTTGCAATTGTTGTCCCATATCCACGTTCAAACGGATAGGCTGTGAATTTACCATAATCCTTAGTATTGGTACTAGGTTCTAAAGTAATACCTCGAGGATACTTAAAATTTTTCAATAGGTTTTTTCGTGTCATATATAATCTCCTTTACCCATGACGTATCTTTTTGGGACGACATCCGTTGTGAGGTATAGGCGTGATATCGGTAATCGAAGAAACCGAAATATTAGTCGTTCCAATAGATCGAATGGCAGACTCCCGCCCCATTCCCGGCCCCTTAATGAATACATGAGCCTTCTGCACCCCAAATTCCTGTGCTCTTTTTAATACTCTACTCATGGTACTCTGTGCAGCATAGGGAGTAGATTTCTTAGAACCTCTAAAACCTAGAGCCCCCGAACTGGATGTACATAAACAATTTCCTGTCATATCTGTAACTGTGACAATCGTATTGTTAAAAGTAGCCTGAATATAAACACAGGCTTCTATCACTACTCTCTTATCTTTTTTCTTTTTCTTTTGTCTTGTGGTAGCCAATTACTTATTCCTTCTTGCGCCGCTATTTATTTTATTTTCCTGGTACTGTCTTTCGCTTTCCTTTCCTTGTACGTGCGTTAGTACGCGTACGTTGCCCACGTACAGGAAGCCCCTTACGATGTCTCAGCCCTCGATAACATCCTATATCCATTAACCTCTTAATATCCAATGATATTAATGTTTTCAATCGTCCTTCAGTTTTATAGTCATCTTCAATTATTTTACGTAATCGAGTAATATCCTCCGTACTCAGATCATTTATCTTTGTTGTCTCAGTAATTTTTGCCTTTTGACAAATTTTCTTTGCTGTGCTATATCCAATTCCAAAAATATAGGTAATGGCAATAACTGTATGCTTATTGGGTAAATCAACCCCTGCTATTCTCGCCATACCTACCGTTGCCTCTGCTTATGTTTTGGATTTTTGCACAAGACTCTTACCTGTCCTTTTCTTCTAATAACACGACAATGTGCACACATAGGTTTGACACTCACTCTCACTTTCATACTACTAAATACTCCTTCTTCCTTTAATCTGACCTTTCTTCGTAAGTCCCGCATGATGGTGCATACGAAGATGTGCTTCCACTTGCGACATTAAATCAAGATCCACCCCTACAAGAATTAACAATGATGTTCCTCCCATAAGATATGCTAGTGTTGAAGGAAAATTAAACATTCTCTGCACCAAGGATGGAATAATAGCGATAAACGCAAGAAATAATGACCCAGGCAGAATAATCCTATTGATAATTCGTGTAAGATGTTGTTCCATATGCTCGGAACGCACACCAGGAATAGAACCACCATTTTCCCGTATATTTTTTGAAATCTCCATTGGATTCATTGCAACTTGGGTATAAAAATAAGCAAAAAAGACAATAAACAATGTGTACAAAAAGAGATATAAAAATCCATTTGGCCTTAAGAGGACGGAAAGTGTTTGAATCCAACGATACTTTGCTCCCAAGCCTTGAAATAGTTGCAAGGGAAAAGTTAATAGCGCTGAAGCAAAGATAACAGGTATGACTCCTGATGGATTTATTTTAAATGGTATATACGAACTTTGTGCTCCATACACTTTTCTGCCTACAATTCTTTTCGCATAATGCACATTTATTTTTCTTTGCCCTCTTTGTTCATACACAACTAATGCTACCACAACAACAAATAATCCTATAACAACTATAGCAAATACAGGATTAAGATCGCCTCGTTGGATTTCTCGCATTAATTGCCAAACTCCACCAGGGATACGCGCAACAATTCCCGAAAAAATAATTAAGGATATGCCATTTCCTATACCCCGTTGATTAATCTGTTCACCCATCCACATAAGCAACATAGTACCTGATGTAACAGATAACATTGAAATCATTGTATAAAGACCCCGATTAATTGCAATTGCGTTAGGAATACGATCTGCATATGCAGTCACGGCAATTGATTGCAATAGACATACTATTACCGTGCCATATCGAGTATAACGTTGTATCCTTTTTCTTCCCCCATCCTCCTGTGAAATTCGCTTAAGAGAGGGGAAAACGACAATAAGCAACTGCATAATAATCGAAGTAGAAATATATGGCATAATACCAAGCATAAAGATAGAATACCGACTAAAGGCACCACCCGCAAAAAAGTCTAAGTAGCTTGTAATCGACATACCTTGAGCTAAACTTTCTTGTTGAAGAAAATAACTACGTAGTGCACTAGGATTTATACCTGGGATGGGTATTGCAGCCCCCAAACGAAAGATTAAGAGAATAAATAAAGTATAAAAAATACGGTCTCTTAAGTCACGAATATGGAGCATATCAGCCAATGGATTAGCCATTCTTACCTCCGATAGAACCACTTGCCTTTATTATCTTCTTTTCTGCAGTCTTGCTGCATCTTAAATCCACAATATTTAAAGCTTTGGTGAGAACTTTATCTAATCCAGATGATCCTGCTGAAAGTACTTTAACGCACTGAGCTCTTTGAGGAATTATGTTTCTTTCTTTTAAATTAGCTATTGTTACATTCTCTCCTGAAGTATAAGCTCGTTCTAAATCATAGAGATGCACAATAGCTTCAACGGGTAAAAATCTAGCCCGAGAAAAACCCCTTCGTGCAACTCTACGGTATAAAGGCATTTGCCCCCCCTCAAAACCCCGACGGACATTTGAGCGAGCATGTTGACCTTTCTGCCCACGCCCACAT
>Ga0256913_10000011_pt1 | contig 74709 bp, 55 predicted proteins | sample Axial_MatmetaG_FD_185970 | JGI IMG/M metagenome (GOLD analysis project Ga0256913, IMG submission 185970) | Deep-sea worm associated microbial mat communities from Axial Seamount, Juan de Fuca Ridge, Pacific Ocean - Axial_Mat | ecosystem: Environmental > Aquatic > Marine > Oceanic > Microbial... | reverse complement strand
CAATTACAGCGACATTTAAAGCGGTAGCACCGCAATTTACACTTACTGTAAATGATGGAACAGGTAGCGGACAATATGCTGAAAATGCTACAGTTCCAGTTACAGCAACTGTTCCAGCTGGTCAGGTATTTGATGCCTGGACAGGCGATGTTCAGTATCTTGCAGATGCAAGTGCGGCGTCAACTACAGTAACAATGCCAGCTCAGGATGTTACAATTACAGCGACATTCAAAGCGGCAGCACCAAATACATTCAGTATCAGCGGTACTGTTACAGGCGATATTCAGCAAGGTGTTGTAATTACACTTGATTCTGGACAGTCAACTGCAACAGATGCTACTGGAGCATATACAATAAGCGGACTGACTGATGCTACATATATTGTAACTCCTGCTCTTGCGGGTTATACATTTACTCCTGCTACAGGCACAGCTACAATAGCAGGTGCTGATGTTGCAGGTATAGATTTTGTTTCAGCCGCAGTTGCACCACAGCAGTATACACTTACTGTAAATGACGGAACAGGAAGCGGACAGTATGCCGAAAATGATACAGTTCCAGTTGTTGCAACAGTTCCTGCCGGTCAGGTATTCGATGCCTGGACAGGCGATGTTCAGTATCTTGCAGATGCAAGTGCAGCGTCAACTACAGTGACAATGCCAGCTCAGGATGTTACAATTACAGCGACATTTAAAGCGGTAGCACCGCAATTTACACTTACTGTAAATGATGGAACAGGTAGTGGACAATATGCTGAAAATGCTACAATTCCAGTTACAGCAACTGTTCCAGCTGGTCAGGTATTTGATGCCTGGACAGGCGATGTTCAATATCTTGCAGATGCAAGTGCAGCGTCAACTACAGTAACAATGCCAGCTCAGGATGTTACAATTACAGCGACATTCAAAGCGGCAGCACCAAATACATTCAGTATCAGCGGTACTGTTACAGGCGATGTTCAGCAGGGTGTTGTAATTACACTTGATTCTGGACAGTCAACTGCAACAGATGCTACTGGAGCATATACAATAAGCGGACTGACTGATGCTACATATATTGTAACTCCTTCTCTTGCGGGTTATACATTTACTCCTGCTACAGGTACAGCTACAATAGCAGGTGCTGATGTTGCAGGTATAGATTTTGTTTCAGCCGCAGTTGCACCACAGCAGTATACACTTACTGTAAATGACGGAACAGGAAGCGGACAGTATGCTGAAAATGATACAGTTCCAGTTGTTGCAACAGTTCCTGCCGGTCAGGTATTCGATGCCTGGACAGGGGATGTTCAGTATCTTGCAGATGCAAGTGCAGCGTCAACTACAGTGACAATGCCGGCTCAGGATGTTACAATTACAGCTACATTTAAAGCGGCAGCACCGCAATTTACACTTACTGTAAATGATGGAACAGGTAGCGGACAATATGCTGAAAATGATTCGATTGCGGTTACTGCAACCGTTCCAGCCGGTCAGGTATTTGATGCCTGGACAGGCGATGTTCAGTATCTTGCAGATGCAAGTGTAGCGTCAACAACAGTAACAATGCCGGCTCAGGATGTTACAATTACAGCGACATTCAAAGCGGCATCACCAAATACATTCAGTATCAGCGGTACTGTTACAGGCGATGTTCAGCAGGGTGTTGTAATTACACTTGATTCTGGACAGTCAACTGCAACAGATGCTACTGGAGCATATACAATAAGCGGACTGACTGATGCTACATATATTGTAACTCCTTCTCTTACGGGTTATACATTTACTCCTGCTACAGGTACAGCTACAATAGCAGGTGCTGATGTTGCAGGTATAGATTTTACTGCTACTTCCGTTGCTGGGACTACCTATTCAATCAGTGGAACAGTTACAGGTGATGTTCAAGCTGGAGTAACTGTTACAGCAGGAACAGAAAGTGCTGTAACTGATGCGACCGGAAACTTCACTATTTCAGGCTTAGCTGATGGTTCTTATACAGTGACACCTTCATTAAGTGGTTATACATTTGCCCCTGCAACTCAGACTGCAGTAATAAGTGGTGCTGATGTAGCACTTCCAACTGCATTTGTTGCAACTTCAACTGGAGGAGGCAGCGGTTATACAATAACAGGTACAATCACTGACAATACAGGAACTGGTATTGCAGGAGTAACTGTAACTATAGGCACTCATACTGCAGTTACAGATGCAAACGGAGCTTATACAATTACTAATGTTGCTGACGGCAGCTATACAGTAACTCCAACACATCCGGATTATACATTCACACCGGCAACGGTTCCTGTTGTTGTTAACGGAAGTGATGTTACTGTTCCTACAACAATTGTCGGAACTCCTGCAACTTATTCAATTGAAGGTAGAGTAACGGGTGATATAATTACTGGCGTAACTGTTGCTGTAGATGCTACTCATAGTGCTGTTACAGATGCGACGGGAAGTTTTGCGATTACAGGTTTGTCAAATGGAACTTATACGGTAACACCTACTCTCGCAGGATATACATTCACTCCTGTAACTCAGGATGTCGTTATTAGCGGAGCCGATGTAACTTCTGTGGTATTCACGGCAACTAAGGCTCCAATAGTTGATACATATTCTGTTACTGGTTTGGTTACTGATGCGTCAGGTATTGGAATAGCTGGAATAATCGTTACAGTTGGTTCAAATAAAGGCGTTACAGACGAAAATGGTAATTATACAGTCACAGGACTAACCAGCGGAGACTATACTGTAACTCCATCACATTCAAGTTATACATTTACTCCTGAAACTACAACTGTTACAGTTGCGGGAAGTGATACACCAGTTACTGATACATTTGTAGGCACACCTATAAATACTCCAACTGGAAATGCTCCAATTGCAGCGAAGGACAGTTATTTTGTTCAGGAAGGTATAGATTTGAGTGTATCACAAGAAATGGGAGTATTAACAAATGATATCGATCCTGATGGAGATACTTTGACAGCAATTCTACTGGACAATCCATCTAAAGGAACAATTGTATTGCAAAGCAATGGTGCATTTATCTATACACCAGATGCGAGTTTTACAACTGGAGAAGATACATTCACCTATGTTGCAAATGATGGAACACTTAATAGTAATGTTGCTGAAGTGACAATCACCGTAGTAGGAGCTGGAGAAAATCCACCAGTTGCTGTTGGTGATAAATATGATGTAGCTCAGGATAATAAAAATATTATTCCTGTAAGTAAAGGTGTACTTGTAAATGACCAGAATGCTGTTGGAGTAACAATCACTGTTGCTGTACAGCCTATACACGGTAAGCTGACGCTGAACAATGACGGTTCATTTGAATATGAACCTGCAAGTGACTATAGCGGTATTGATAGTTTTGAATACTCAATTACAGATGGTACCTATACAAGTAATGCCGTCGTATTACTTCAAGTATTACCTGTTAATATCACATTGGGTTCGAAATTATCTTATGAAGCTTCAGATGTAGAAGGACTGAATGGAGAAAATTTTGCTAAAGCACCAAAACTCTACGGAGTGTTTGAAAACGGCAAAAAAGGCTCTTTCAAGAAAATTAAATCCTCAACAGGTGCGGCATTCTCCGGTGCTTGGGGTAAAAAGTTTACTCTGTATAATAAGAAAGCTGTAAAAGCAGGTTATAAAGCATATTATGATGCAAACGGACCTGATACCCCTGCAGTAATTATGGTAAATGTTAAAGGTAAAACTGCAGCCAAAATGAAAATAGATGAGGGAATTCAGAAAGTACATCTTGTACCGCCTGTAATAACTGAAATTCAGGACGGAAGCGGTAAGCCAATTACAGAAGCATCTGCTGGCGCAACAATTACCATTGTAGGAAAATACTTTGGTAATAAAGCTCCTAAGGTAGCTCTTGAAGTAGGTGGTAAGCTTCTGAAATGTAAAGTTGATAAAGCAGGATTATCTTATCCGGATTATAAAGGAAAACCTAGTCCAATGGATCCAATTAGCGGAGAAAGCAAAATTAAAGTTATACTGCCGACAAAGAATTTGGGAGCAGGAATTTATCCAATTGTTCTAAACAACAAAATTGGTATTGCTACAACTCCTGGGAAAAAAGCAACTTTACCTGAAATAACAATTAAGTAACAGTACTTAAATAACACTTTAAGGCACGGCATTTTACTGCCGTGCCTTTTTTATTTTAGCTGATTATCAAACTCTATTGTAAGATAAATAAAAAAACAACTTGTAATAAGCAAAATTCATAATATATTAAATTGTGGATAAGAATGAAAAATATAATAATGCATTAAGTGATACTGTAAAAAAAGAATTGCTCTTCTGTGTACATCTAGAAGGTAAGAATTAAGTGAAAAACACCCCCCCCCTCTCTTTCAGGCAAACCTATAGTTTAGGATTGGATTCAAAAATTTTATTAACAAGTGTTTTCGGACCCTATGCTCAAGATGACGAATATGGAAGCCGGAAAATTAATCCGATGGAGTTATATCACAATCAAGTGACAAGAGTTCAGGGACCGTTTTCTCTGCGAATGTTTCATCGTAGCTGGGGATTAATGCTGATTCAGGCAAATATTTCAGCTCCATGCACACTTCTTGACTTTCCGGAGCTTCAAAGATTTATTGACGAAATCAAAGATAATGAATATGATGTAGTCGGTATTAGCGGAATTCTTCCTAATCTACAAAAAGTAAAGGTAATGTGCGATTTAATCAGAGAGCATCTACCTAAAGCTGTAATAGTTGTTGGCGGTCATATTGCCAATGTCCCAGATCTTTCAGAAAGAATTGATGCAGATATTATTGCTAAAGGAGAAGGTGTAAGGTTTTTCCGTGAATTACTAGGCGATGATATTGATGCTCCATTAAGACACCCTTTAATACAATCTTCAACTGGTGCACGAACTGTAGGCACATGGCTTAGCAATAAATCTAAAAATGTAGCAGCAACAGTTATTCCATCTGTAGGTTGCCCATTAGGCTGTAATTTCTGTTCAACTTCCGCTATGTTCGGTGGCAAGGGTAAATTTATTAATTTTTACAATTCAGGTGATGAACTTTTCGATATAATGTGTCAAATTGAAAAAAAGATGAAAGTAAAATCATTTTTTATAATGGACGAAAATTTTCTCCTCCATCAAAAACGAGCTTTGAGACTTCTGGAGTTAATGAAAAAACACGATAAAGCCTGGTCTCTAAATGTTTTCAGTTCCGCGTCTGTACTCCGTAAATATACAATGGAGCAACTTGTTGATCTTGGTATTTCCTGGGTCTGGATGGGACTAGAAGGAGAAGAATCATCCTACGATAAACTTAACGGAATTGATACTATGGCTCTCGTTAAAGAATTTAATGCTTACGGTATCAAAATATTAGGTTCTTCAATTATTGGACTTGAAAATCACACCCCAGATAATATTGATGCAGTCATTGACTACGCTGTTAAATACAATACAGACTTTCATCAGTTTATGCTTTATACTCCAGTTCCTGGAACGCCACTACACAAAGAATTATCTTCAAAAGGTTTAATGAAAACAGAATCTGAATTCCCTACAAGTGATACTCATGGTCAGTTGGCTTTCAATTACTATCATCCTCATATTAAAAACGGTGAAGAAACTGAATTTCTTATAAGAGCATTTGAACAAGATTTCAAACAAAATGGTCCAAGTATTTTAAGAATCGCAAGAACCACTTTAAATGGTTGGTTGAAATTTAAAAATCACCCTGATAAAAGGGTCGCACGCCGCTATGCATGGGAATCGAGACAATTATCATTAGTATATCCAGCTATTATTGCTGCATCAAAAAAATATTATAAAAATAATACATTAATTTATAATATGCTTTCTGAATTATTAAATGACATTCAGCTAGAGTTTGGATTAAAATCAAAAATTGCAGCTAAGTTATTTTCGCCAATAATCTTTCGTAGAATAAAAAAAGAGGAAAAACTTCTTGCAAATGGAAAAACTTATGAACCAAGAACTTTTTATGAAAGAAATTTTACCTCTTCAATAAATAATAAAGCAAAGCTAGCTCATTCTGTAGTTGCTTCAAATCAGACAGAATTTACCTCACTGCCCAAAAAGGACATATCCCCATTCCCTGTCGCTGCAATAACTGAAGCTTAAAAAGCGGGGTTTTATGTGCTGGTTTGATAAGGTACGGAATCTTTCGCACATTTTTGTTTCACATTTTTCTTCGTCCTCCATAAGTTCTTAATTGAGAGGAATAAAGAAAAATGTTTTAAACAACTGGATTTTGAAAGTGCGAAAAATTATATACGCAATCGCTGGTTTTGTAGTAAAAATCACATGTTTGGGTTATAGTGGAATTTCTTTACATTCAAGTTCTAATAGCTCAATATCAAATCCCAATGAAAAATTTACTTTATTAAGATATCGTTCAAATATTGCACTATTTGTCTAGTCTTTAGAGTCGTTAGAAACTCTGAACTCTGAACTTTTACGGTGAGCCTGAAGTCCTTCCATAGTACCAAAAGCTTCAATAAATTTATCTTCTCTGACTAGAGCTTTTTTCTGATAATTAATAATGCTCATTCTTCTGAAGAAATGTTCAGCGGTTAATCCACTGAAAAATTTTGCCGAACCGCCTGTTGGTAAAACATGACTTGGACCGGCTACAAAATCACCAACACATTCAGGTGTCCATTCTCCCAGAAAAATAGCACCTGCTGCTTTTACTTTTTTTGCAATACTTCCAGGTTGTTTGCAGATTATTTCCAAATGCTCAGGTGCATATTTTGTAGCAATTTCTGCGGCTGAATCCATATCTTCAACTTCAATTAAGAAAATTCCGTTTTCCATAACCTTTTTGACTGCTTCAATTCGAGATAATGAACTCATCTGTTTAATCAAACATTTTTCTACTTGTTTTATTATTTGCATACTGGTCGAAAGAAGAACTGCCTGTTCAAGACCGCTTCCATGTTCTGCTTGTGATAATAAATCAGCCGCAATGTTTTTCGGGTTTACTTTTTCATCTGCAATGATCATAATTTCCGAAGGGCCTGCAATCATATCAATTGCGACTTCCCCGTAAACAATTTTTTTTGCAGCTGTTACATAAGCATTACCCGGGCCAACTATTTTTTCTACTTTGGTTATATTTTCTGTTCCATATGCTAATGCGCCAATTGCATAAACGCCACCAAGCCTGTAGATTTCAGTTACTCCTGCTTTTTTCATAGCATATAGAAGTTCAGGTAGAACTCTACCATTTACTCCTGGTGGTGTTACCGCAACAATTTCCTTAACGCCTGCTGTTTTTGCAATACCTGCTGTATGGATAACAGTAGATACAAGAGGGGCTGTTCCTCCTGGAATATATACTCCTACTCTGTCAATAGGTTCGAATCTTTCTCCTACAATCACTCCTGGTCGTGGTGTAAAACTCCAAGGTTTCGGAATCTGTTTTTTTGCAAATTTTGCGATGTTATCAATCGCAGCATTGATTGCTGTTTTATTTTGGTCTGAAACCAGCTTTTCCGCTTTTTTAATTTCTTTTTCAGATACTCGCAGGGTATCAGGATTTAACTCAACTTTATCAAATTCAAGAGCATAGTGACAAAGAGCTTTATTTCCGTTTTTTCTGACATCTTTAAGTATTTTTCTGACATTTTTTTCTATTTCTTCAGGATAAGCACTTCGTTCAAATAATGGTCTTATCTGTTGGTCAAAAGCACTATCTTTATAGGAAATTATTTTCATATTGTTGTTGCCTTTAGTTTATCTGTTATTGTGTAGAATCGTTACTTGAAAGGTTTTCATACATTTTCTGAACTACAGTATACAAATCCTCTAATGTTCTAACATCTCTGAATGCTTCGGCACTTTCAGTACGAATTTTAATTTTAAATGATTTTTCCAATGCTACGATTAAGTCTACGATATCTAAGCTGTCGAGTTCGAGGTCCGTAAACAAAGCAGCATCCGGCTTTAGTTTTTTTAGTGGTATTTCAAATTCTTCATTTAAAACTTCATCAATTTTATTTTTAATTTTTTGATTAATCATAGCGTATTATCCTATACAGTTGATAATTGGAAATCTTTTCAATACAGAGCTTAAAATAGTTTTTTAAATAGAGAATTCAAATATATTTCAACAAAAACACTTGTTCATTTTTATGAGTTTAAGTTTTATTATTTTACATTTGTGGTTGTTTTACAACTATTAGAGAATCCATGAAGTTAGCAATGTCATCCTGAACATTGTCTTTGAGTTTTGTTTTTATTAAAGCTGATATTCCAGTTTCTTTCAAGTCTTGGGCATGCTCCGCTGCTTTTTCTAGAATATCATATTCTTTAATTTTTAAAATAATTGAATTTACCTCATCTGAATTTTTTATATCTTTTATTGATGCAAATAATTTTCGAAGTTCTTTTTTTTCGTTTGGCTGTGCTTGTTTCCACAATAGGGCAGAAATTATGTTGTAGTTAAGTACTTTTTCTGGAGAAAATGAATTTATTTCTTTGACAATTTGAAATGCTCTTCCAAAATATAAGGCACTTTCCTTAAGAAAATCAAAATCTGAAATAGTATTTGATATAATTGCCGGCAGTTGCATAGGCAGTTGGAATATTTGCATTGATTTCATATCGTATATTTCGAATAAGTTATTGAGTGTTATACCAGGTATTTTATTTTTCAGAAGTGACTGTTTAAGTTTTGCAGTATAAAACTTCAATTTTGCTTCAGCGAATATTGAAGTAATTTGATGTGTATATTTTTTTTCTATTTTGAGTTTGATTAATTCATTGAGAATTACGGAAGAAATCATTCCAGTGGCAGTTATAAGTTCCTGCTTTGAAAAAGGTCTAATATGAGGGGCGCCATTCTGTTTTTCTGTAATTGAATTAGATTCAGATTCAATTACGGATAAGAGGGTAATAAGTTCGAGTATGCTACTGATATGGAAGATTAATTCTGAGTCGAGATCATCCGTTTTATTGTACCCGATATAGGTCAAAATCATTAAAACGGCAGCAGTTTTATTTTCGTTAGAAAAAAAAATAGAAGATTCAATCAGATTGTATAGTTCCGGTCTATATTTAAAAATTTCATGAATTTCAGAATTTCTTAAAAAAAATAAGAAATTATCTTCAATTTTAAATTTTAATTCCTGTATGCAGTTCATAATTACCCCTATAATCTTTTTTAAAATTGATTTTCAAATTTATCATAATCAGGCATTTCACAATAGCATTCAGGTTCAGAAAAATCAATCATATTTTCAGGAAGATCGGATAGAAAATAATCTTCTCCTATTGCAGGTGTACCATAATAGAATGAGAGATCTTCTTCTGTTCTTGTGATAAATAATTCATTTTCAGCCCGGGTTATTGCTACATAAAGAATACGGCGTTCTTCTTCTTCTGAGCTTAAATCTCCGCAACTTTTTGTGTGAGGGAAGACTCCTGGATTAGATTGAGCGATAAAGCATGTATCGGCTTCTGTGCCTTTGGCACTATGTATGGTGATTAAAGTCACTTCACTTTTATCGTTATTTTGTTTCAGTTGAGATTGTGTGATTGGGTCTAATGTGAATGCTTCGATCAAATGATGAAGGCTCTCATAATTTTCTGCTACAGAGCAGAGAAGTTCCAGGTCATTTTTTCTATAATTCCATTTTTCATACCGTTCTTTTAATACTGGTAATAAGTATTCAACTGCTTTATAAATACAAAGAGATACATTCTCGGTATTGTCCAGACAAGATTTATATGCATCAATTAACGGGTGAATAGAACCAAAAAAACCTTCAAGTATTTCAAGTGGAGTTTTATCTGGAGAGGTCAGAATCATATCTATAATTTTCCCTGCTTTTGCAGGTCCGATTCCCTGCCAGAGTTGAAGATAGCGTATCCAGGCAAGCTCGTCAAATTTGGCACTTACGACTCTGAGTAAAGAGAGAACATCACGAATATGAGCTGTTTTTGCAAAACTTAATCCGCCTACAAATTTATACGGAATTTCATTTTGAATTAGTTCAGCCTCAATGCTTTTTGCAGAAAATGCAGAGCGAACCAGAATCATAAAGTCACGATATTGTTTGGATGAATGATTTTTTTCGTTGATAATATAATTTATAATCCATTTTGCTTCATCGTATTTATTACGGAAATCAACAATAGTTATTTTTTTATCATTGGATCCTTTAAACGATTCAAGCTTATTGGAGTAATCATAAAAAGAATTATCTAAAAGCCAGTTTGCAAAATCAAGTATCTCCTGCGAGCTTCGGTAATTTAATGATAAATTAAGGATTTCACTCTTAGGCAGTTTGTTCTGGAAATTATAAATATGTTTGAATTCAGCACCTCGGAATTTATAAATGGATTGAGCCGGATCTCCTACGCAAAATAGTCTGACTGAATTATCCGCAAAAAATTTTAAAATTGAAAACTGAAGAGGGTTTGTATCCTGCATTTCATCAACAAGAACTTCGTCAAAAAGAGAGCATACAGCACTGCAGAGTTTTTTGTCTTTTTGAAGTATTTTTGCAAATATTTCAAGTAAATCATCATAATCCAAATATGCACGGGCTTTTTTAGTTTTTTTATATTCGGAAATTATTTTTGTCATAATTTCAATATCATTTTCGTCATCTGAAATATTCATTTGAGATAAATAATCAGAAAAACTTATGCAGGTATTTCTACTGTACGAATAATAATTCAGAAGAGATTTGCTCGCAGGAATGCGTTTGTTAAGTTTCTTGTCAGATTTTGGAATAATTTTTCCACGAATAATATTTAATAATGATACCTGGTCGTCTGTATCAATAATATTTAAACCTTTAATGTTGAAATTTTTAAGCTTTTTACGCATAATTTTTAAACAAAAGGAATGAAATGTTCCAGCATTGATTGCGTAAACCGCTGAACCTATATCATTGCTAAGGCGCTCTTTCATCTCTTTCGCGGCTCTATTTGTAAATGTCAGCATCAAAATCCGTGACGGATTCACTCCAGATTTTACAAGATGAGCTGCTCTGGCAATTATTGTACGCGTTTTACCGCATCCCGCTCCGGCAATTACGAGTAAATTTTGTGCTGTGCCGTTATATTCTGCTGCTGCTTTCTGTTGTTCATTTAATTCCATATTTATAATCTCAAATAGTGTGAAGTTATTGTATTAACTTAAAAATATTATAGATATAATTGCTAATTAATAATAGTATATTGAATATCTGATATATCAAGATTTTTTTTAAAAAACTAAGCGTTATTTTGTTTTGTTGGAAAGAAGATTGATTATATCTTCTAATAATGGAGACAAATTATAATTTATTTTGTCAAATTTTTTCTAGAAATGCATCATATATTTATTTTCTTGCTGTTGTAATCGAAAGAAGCCGCAAAAAACTTGATTACGACAAATAGTATGATATTGAGTTACGATTTTGAGAAAGTTTAGTTTATTATAATTTTCAGAACTAGAATTTTATAGAGCAATCTGATCAATTTTTTCTTAAAGGAAGAGTTTGGTGAGTAAAAAAAGGGGTTTATCTGGGTGTAATTTCTTTTTGAATTATGTTCAAAGAATTTTTAAGTGAAAATGTATTACTTTGATTATTCAGTTTTATATAAATAGTTGTAGGAGAATTTTCTTTTTTTTCTGATAAGAAATCAAGGTGGAATTGTGGAATATCGAGTTGTAGAAAATGGCGGGCTTTAGAAGTTTTAAATTTAATAATTGGAGAAGAATATTGGTTATTATTTTTTAAAAAAGAAATTTCTGTATGTTGCGAGTGAGCGGATTTTAAAATTTTATTCATAAAAAAAGAAAATCGTTCAGTTTTTTGAATGACCAACTCTCTAATATTAAATTTTAGAAATAGACCAGAAGCCCCTTTCAGGGTATTACTTTTAGTATTTGAAATAATAAGAGAATCGATTGAATTAACTCCCTGATTCTGCAGTACAGAAGAGATAGATTTTGATTTTTGGTAAGAGCCTACATTTATTACGGTATTTCCTGCATTAATTGCTGGTAATGCAACTAAGGATTCAGGACAATTGCCGTTCCCGTTAATAATTACAGCTTGATTTTTTCTGAGAGTTCGAGCAGAAATAACAATAGAGACGGTAATTACAAGAATAGTCACGGCAGTAGTAAAAATTTTAAAAGATTTTGCATTAATTAAAAAAATAAGAGCGGTAAAATAGATGATTATTAGAAATATTGGAACTTTTCCCATATAAAATGCTGTAGAAAAATGCGTTCCGAATTCTGCTAAAGCACTAATAATTTTCAGGATAATTTCTTGTACAGGAGCAAGTAGATGAGAGAAAAATGAGATGAAAAAATTTAGAGATGCAACACAAAAAAGTAACCATACAAATGGAAGAATCAAAAGATTGTAAATAACTGCACCTGGAATAAAAAGATTTCCGTGCAGAGCATTCATTCCAGAACTGCTTAACCAGCAAACACCTGCTGTATGAATTGTACTAATGGTTTTATTTCTGATATTGTGCAACAGTAAAGTTCGAGTTGATAAGGATGGGATTAATTTAAGTTCAGCATTAATGTATTTGAGATATTCCTGAGCAGATTTCCATGAAATTAAAAGAAAAGTTGTTACCGTAAAGGAGTAGTGGAATCCGACACTGTATATATTCATAGGATTGAAAATTAGAGATATTGAAGCTGCAATAAAGAGTGTGTTAAGGGGTGAAATATTTCTAAGGTGAATTCGATGAATGCTCCATATTAGAATCATTAGGAAAGCTCTTATTGCAGATGGCTGCATTCCTGTTACAAGGATGTATAAAAATAAAATGGAACATACAATAGAATATCTGATTTTGTAAGGTAAAAAAAAGAAAAGAATAAAAAGGTTTAATGCTAGCATTCCAACATGGAGTCCTGAAATAGCAAAAATGTGAATTACTCCACTTTTCATATATTCCTGTTTTGAATCGTATGAAAGGCCTTGTTTGCATCCGAAGAAAAGGGAGGCAAAAATCCGTTTGTATTTACGGCTCATTTTATCTGTAAGGTTTTTTAAAATTTGATTACGGAATTTTAAGAGCTGGAATAGAATATTAGTATAAGTTTTAGTATAAAAATTCATTTTATAAGGAGGAGTTTTTATTTTTTTAATAGTTTTAATTTTAAAAATATGTTTAATTCCTAGAGATGCCAAATACTCCTTAAAACTGAATAAGTGTGCGTATTTGTTTGAGTCAGGTACAATAAAAACTCCTCTACTTTGAATAAGTTCTCCATACTCTGCAGAAAAAGAGGAAGAATATGGTAAGGTTAAAACAATATGCCCGGCAGCGGGATGAATTTTACCTTTGGGTGAATACTGGAAAGATAATATTTCTGCTTTTAAGTATTTAGGATTTGGGAGCCATGGGACTGTTATTCCAGTTGCGGTTGTATCGGTGATCCTAGCGGTAATAAGAGCTCCGCAATTTTTATGTTCCGGGACAAGTAATAAATATGAGTTATTCGCATGTGTATTAAAAAATATAAAAAGCAGAAACCCAGCAATAGTTGCGGATAGAAATTTGATACAGAATTTGATATTTGTAAACAAGAGGGAAAATGCTATAAGTATTGCGATAGCGATAATATAAATGAGTGTAATTGTATTTGTTATTTTAAATAAAATACCGAAAATCAAACCAGTGGCAATAAGGAACGCCGGATTCAAATCATAAAAAAGAGCAGTTTTTGATTTTATATATGATAAAAACTTGCGCATGTAGATTAATCCTTTTTTTTGCAATCAATTCATTAGTTGTTTATTTTATTATATTTTTTATCAACACCATAAGATTTTTGAACATATTTTTTGGTTTGCTCAATTTTAGAACAGGAATTTTATTATTGATTTTTAGATATGAAGTATGTCTTTTTAAGAAAACATTTGTATTTGATACTCTTAGAAAGGTTATTCCATTATGAGAGAGAATCATTCTAATTTTTGAATATTGAATAAAATTACTGATTTCTTCTGGGATTTTTCCAAAGCGATCTTCCAGTTCTCTTTTTATTTCTATTAATTCAGTGTTAAGTGTTATTTTTGCAAATTTTTTATAAAATTCTGTTCTTGTAGTTTCTGATGGTATATAGGAGCTTGGAATGCAGGCATAAATATAATCTGGAGAATTGCCGTTAGAAAATTTCAGAAAATCTATATCAATATCAACTTGTGCAAGAATAAGTGGTTTCCCATTTTTTTGTTCGTGTACCGCAGAACGAAGAAGAGAGCAGTATAATTCAAAACCTATTGCATTGATATGCCCGCTCTGCTTTGCTCCTAAAATATTTCCAGAGCCTCTTATTTCTAAATCACGCATTGCAAGTCTGAAGCCAGCACCCAATTCCGAGAATTTTTTTATGGCAGCAATTCTTTTTCTTGCATTTCCTGTAATTATTGAATCGGGAGGCATTAAAAGGTAAGCGTAAGCTTGTCTATGCCAGCGTCCGACTCTTCCTCTCAACTGGTATAGTTCAGATAATCCGAATCTATCGGCTCTTTCGATAATAATGGTATTGGTATTTGGAATATCCAAACCAGACTCTATTATTGTTGTGCAGATGAGTACATCAATTTTTCCATCAAGAAATTTACCCATTATATTTTCAAGTTCTTTTTCTACCATTCGTCCGTGAGCAATCGCGAATTTTACATCGGGTAACAGGTTTTGCAGAGTATCTTTGCATTGATAAATTGTTTTTACTCGATTGTGAAGATAATAAACCTGACCGCCTCTGCTGATTTCATTAAGAATTGCATCCTTTATGATTTTTTCATCATATTTGGCTATAAAAGTTCTCGTAGGCACTCTTTTCCCGGGAGCGGTTTTTAAAGTGCTCAGATCCCGCAGCCCGGTCATGGACATATACATCGTTCTTGGAATTGGAGTTGCTGTCATTGTAAGAACATCAACCATAGTTCTTAATTTTTTTAATTTTTCTTTGTGAGAAACGCCAAATCTTTGTTCTTCATCTATAATAACCAGCCCTAAATCTTTTAATTTGATATCATTCTGCAGGATTCTATGAGTTCCTATAAGTATGTCCACAAGTCCTTCTGAAGTGTTTTTGATAATATTTTTTTGCTCTGCTGAAGTTCTGAATCTGCTTAACATTTCAATGAAGAACGGATGTTCTGCAAATCGTTCCTTAAATGAATAATAATGCTGTTGAGCTAAAATTGTTGTTGGTACAAGAACAACAACTTGTTTTCCGGCTGAAACAGCTTTAAATGCCGCTCTCATTGCAATTTCAGTTTTTCCAAAGCCTACATCACCGCAAAGAAGTCTATCCATAGGAGCTGGTTTAATCATATCATTTTTAATTTCCATGGATGAGATGATTTGATCCTGAGTGGGATTAAATGGGAAGCTTTCTTCAAATATATGCTGATGCAAATCATCTTGAGGAAATGCGAAGCCTTTAAATTTCAGTCTGGCAGCCTGGACCTGCAGTAGTTCACCTGCCATAATGCGTATATCCCGTGCGGCTGAAACTTTATCTTTCATCCATTTTGCTGAACCTATTTTATGGAGTTTTGGCAGATCCTTTTTTGAACCAATATATCTTGATAGCAGGTTTGCGTTTCTAATAGGCACATAAAGAATAACTTCATCTTCAAATTCAAGTTTGAACATCTCTCCGTCCTGCATCTCCTCCATCCCTTTGTAAATGCAGATTCCATGATTAATATGCACAGCATAATCACCTGGTTCAAGGTGGAAAAAAATATTTTCATCGTTATCGAACTTTTTACTGATTTTAGAAAAAGTATTTTTAAAGTTTTTTTCAGCAAATGCGGATATTGATGTATTGTGCTTGATTGTTGAAAATAGTTCTTTTTCCGTGAGAATAACAGTTTTTTCTTTAATAAAACATATTCCAAAAGGAATTTGAAGTTCTGAGAAAAAGATATTTTTTATATTAATTTTGTTTGAGGCAGACCACTCTTTCAGATAAGAAATTGAATTATCATGTGCTCCGCTGATAATTACTGTATAGTCCGTATCCAGCCATTGCTTAATTCTGTCAAGAATTAATTGTCTATGCCATTGGGCAAACATTTCATCTGAGATTTCATCATCTATATCATCTCCGAATATAAAACCTGAAGTTTTTCGGATTTGTGTCTGAAATTCAGGCAGTTGTTCAGATGAGAGAACGCATTCATCTTCAGATGTGATAAAGAAGATCTTGTTTTTTTCAGATTCTATAAAGCTGATCCAGTGCTCTAGTTTTTTTTCAGAAAATTTTTTCAGATGCTGATGGCACTCTTCCGGGTGAATTACAATAATTTTCGAGGGCTTGTATTTTAAATATTCGGTAAGAAATATTCTGCTTTCTTCATTTTCTGTAAAGGGAATGGCTGATATTATATCATAAGAATCGCAGTTCTTTATGCTTTTTTGAGTTTCCGGATCAAATATTCTGATGGAATCAATCGTATCTCCCCAGAACTCAATTCTAACAGGATAATCGTATGCAGGAGAATAGATATCAATAATTCCACCCCGTTTTGAAAATTCGGCGGGTTCTCCAACCTCATATTCATCTGCATAATCAAAATCAATTAATTTTTCAGTTAGTTCGGTTAAGTTAATTTCATCTCCTATTCGGATTTTTATTATTGAATCAAGAAAATTTGTGAGATCAGGCACTGAAGATAAAGCTCCTGATACACTTGTCGTAATAGTAAATGCTGAATCAGATACAATTTTTTTTAACACCTTTGCCCGTGCCTGATCCGAACTGGCTATTAATTTATTTCCGGATACTAATTCTGGAAATAACAGACAATCTTTTTCAATTTCAAGAAAGTTGTGCCATGTTTCTAAAAGGGTTCTGCTGTTTTCAGCATCGTTTAAATCAGGGAATATTAATAGAGTTGTCCCATCTTTTTCTTGTGGGGATAATCGTAATGCTTCCAGGATTTCTGCACCTTTGTCGTATACTTTATAAATTCCCGGATCAAGCCTTTTCGAATTAAAGTACTTGAAAAGCAGTTTTTTCCAATTTTTTTTTATCTTTTCCATGAAAATACTTGACTTTTTTTTTAAATATTGTATAATATAGGTTCTCTGCATTGCAGAATGTTTTTTTAAAGCGGGTATTTGATCAGAAAATATAATATTCAAATACCAAATTATGTTAATATAGCTGAATAGATTTTTCTTGAAAGCTGTATTTTTGATATTATGTAATAAAATTTTAACACTCAGTTAAGACAGGCAGGAATTAAATAAATATGAGTAGAAAGAAAAACGAAACAGTTAAGGAAGAAAAAGCTGAAACGGTTAAGAGTAAAAAGAGTTCAGCCGTAAAGAATGTTTCTACTGACAAAAAAGCTAAAGCGACAGCAAAGGCTAAAAAAGTTACTAAATCTACAAAAAAAGACGCTAAGCCTACCTCTAAGGCTGCCACTAAAGCTGCCAGTAAGCCTACCAGTAAGTCTACTTCTAAGGCTACCAGTAAGGCTACCAGTAAGGCTACCAGTAAGGCTACCAGTAAGGCTACCAGTAAGGTCACTTCTAAGGCTAAAAAGAGTGTATCACCGTCGAGTGATGCAGAAAAGAGTGTAAAGTCTGAGAAGAAAAAAGATGTGGTTTCGAAATCTACTGTCTCAAAAAAGAAGGCTGTAAAAACAGAGAAGAAGACAGAGAAGAAGACAGAGAAGAAGACAGAGAAGAAGGTCGCAGAAGTAAAAAGTTCCAATAAATCCAGTAAGCCGGCCAAGAAGAAATCAACTAGGTCGAAGGCAAAAAAGTTGGATGATACGAAAAATAAAAAGTCTATTGAGGAAGTTGCTGTTGTTAGTGATATTTCGCCTGAAGACTCTAAAATAAAAAAACCTGTTGATGGGGTTTTGCCTGAATCTGTTCTAGAAGAAATTCCGGAAGAGCCTTCATTGGAGGAGTTAGAAGAAATTTCACTTGAAAAGCTTGCAGAAATAGATGCGGCAGCAGAAAAGGCTAAGATGTTAGCAGAGAAAAAAGCAAGAATTGCAGAAGGAGCTCTTTCAAAAAACGATACAATGAAAGTTTACATGCAGGATATCGGGCAGATATCACTTGTGTCAAAAGAGGAAGAGATAGAACTTGCTGCTAGAATTCATGGAGATGACCCTGAGGAGCATGCAAAAGCACGAGCGATTCTTATACAAGCGAATCTAAGACTTGTAGTTAAAATAGCCCATGATTTCAAGGGGTTGGGATTACCGTTGCTTGACTTGATTTCTGAGGGTAATATTGGATTGATGAGAGCTGTAGAAAAATTTGATCCTGCAAAAGGTGCTAAATTTAGTTCTTATGCTGCCTGGTGGATAAAGCAATCAATGAGGAGAGCCCTAGCGAATCACAGCAGGACAATCAGAATCCCGGTTCAATCTGCGGGTAAAATTAATAAAATCAAATCGGCTAGGATTAAATTGACCGAGCAGTTGGATAGAGAGCCTACCGATGCAGAAATTGCAGAATTTCTTGAATTTAGCAAGCGGACGGTTACCGGTTTGAAACTTGCGGATTTGAGAACTTTTTCGCTTCACGACCCAATTCAACAGGGAGAAGACGGCGAATTTCAGGATATTATTCCAGATCAGGGAGCGTTAACTCCGGATAGGATACTTGGAGATACTGAATCAATTGCTCGTCTCAGACATCTTTTAAAAGACCTTGATAAGAGAGAGATAATGATTTTAAGGATGCGTTTTGGAATGGATGGAAGCCGTCCTAAAACTTTAGAAGAAGTCAGTCAGGAAATTGGTAGAACGCGTGAAAGGGTTCGTCAGATTCAGAATCAAGCGTTGGCAAAATTGCGTGCAATGCTTGCGGATGAATCAGGCTTCGTCAATGATTAAAAGTTAATAAGATATAATACGGCATGTTGCCGGATTGAGAAAAAAATATGAAAAACAATAAAAGATATTTGAGAAGGAGGTGAGAAAATATGACAGAAGTCCGCGTTAAAAAGGGTGAACCAATAGATAAAGTCCTCCGTAAACTGAAAAAGAAAATGGATAAGGAAGGTGTCTTGAAGGAGCTCCGAAACAGAAGGTACTATGAAAAACCTAGTGAAGCAAAACGCCGCTCAAGAAAAAGAGCTGGTTGATAATCAAGATGTCAATTTATAGTCCGGACTTATTTCGGACTTAAATTTGCTCTGTCCGTCTTTTTCTCTGATATTGAGAAATTTTCAGGCAGGGCATATTTTTTATTTAATCAAAAAAAGGAGAAAAAAATGCCTACAGCTAGAGCCAGACATATTTTAGTTGATACAAAAGATCAATGCGAATCATTGAAGAAAGAAATTGAAGCAGGAACAGATTTTGCAGGAGTAGCTGCAAAATATTCGAAATGCCCTTCCGGAGTTCAAAGCGGTGGTGATTTAGGAACTTTTGCTCCGGGTCAGATGGTGCCGGAATTTGATCAAGTTGTTTTTTCCTGTGAACTTGGGAAAGTGCACGGACCTATTCAGACTCAGTTTGGATTCCATTTGATTGAAATTACAGAGCGGAGCTAATTTCCAATTAATGTTTTATATTCCCTCAAAAGTTCATTTTATAGGTATTGCTGGTGCAGGTATGGCTGGATTAGCAGGAATTCTGCATCAAAAGGGCTATGTAGTAAGTGGCTCGGATTTGATTGCTAATGCTGCTACTCAATATCTTGTAAATGCAGGTGTATCTTTTTCTGAAGGACATGATGTTCGTAACCTTCCTGAAGATTCTTCTAATATGATTGTGGTTCGCTCATCAGCTGTAAGCAACAGTAATATTGAATATAGAGAGGCTTTAAATCGTGGAATTAAATGTGTATTAAGAGGAGAAATGCTTGCAGCCTTAGCACAGTTATATAAACAACCTGTGGCGATCGCTGGATCTCACGGAAAAACAACAGTTACTGCGTTGCTTGTGCATATTCTTCATGAAGCAGGATTAAATCCTGGATACATGATTGGTGGTAAAGTTAATGATATGGTATTTTCTGCAGATGCGGGAGATTCTGAAATATTTATTACTGAGTCAGATGAAAGCGATGGTACGCAGGTTCATCTTCAACCTGATATTTTATTAGTAACAAATGTAGAAGATGATCACAGTTGGACTCTTGGGGGAAAAGATGTCTTGATGCGTAATTTTGCAAAAATTGCGGAGAACTCCAGGCATGTTATTTACGGGAGTTCAAACACGACATCCACTCTTTTTAAAAACCATTCAAATGCATTATGTATAGATTATACAAGAAAAAATAAATTAAGAGAACAATTCCCATGTTGGGGAGATTTTCAGTTGGCAAATGCGCTTATTGCTTTGAATGGAGCATTAAAACTTGGTATACCTGAAGATAATATAATTAACGCGCTGAGAACTTTTCCTGGAGTTGCGCGGAGGATGTCTGTTAGGTATAATACCGATACAGTAGTTATTCTTGAAGATTACGCACATCATCCGACAGAAGTTCAAGCTGTTCTTAATACAATAAGGCAACAGTATCCTGATTATTCTCTAAAAGTTTTATTTCAGCCTCATCGATATGCCAGGCTTGAAAAATATTTGGATGAGTTTGCTGAAACTCTGAAAATTGCAGATAAGATTATCATTACACCAGTTTTTGCCGCATGGGTTGAAAAAGGCTCCGTAGATAGTGATGTACTCGCACAAAAAACTGGTTTTAAGGCTGTATACAGAGAAAACGACTCTGATATTATTTCTGAAGTACTATTGGGATTAGGGGAAAAAAAAGAAGTTATTGCTGTGCTTGGTGCAGGAGATATTGAACATATAATACCCATTTTGATTGAACGGGTTAAAAATGTTAAAGGAGGATATGAATATGGGGCTTGAATTTGGGGTTAATTTTTCGTCAAATATGCTACATATAGGTATTCTTGATAGAGAAAGAGATTATACATTAAGTATGTCGCGAACGATGAATGGAGCTCAAGCTTGTGAAATTCTGAACTGGATTGAAAGAGCTCTTCAAGAGCATCAAATAGATTTTCGAAAAGATATTAAATTTTGGACTTTGGGTATTGGTCCTGGTAGTTTTTCAGCATTGAGGATTGCCGCGGCATTGTTTGCTGGTTTAACATTTCAGAGGAGTGATTTTTTTGTAAGATCTATCCCGTCGATTACTGCAATATTTGATTCAATGCCTGATAATGCAGAGAATCCGGCAGTGCTTTTTGATGGTAGAAGAAATGAGATTTTCTGTTTTTCATCTCCAGAACAGAGAGAACCAGACATAGTAAAAGAACCGAATGAAATTGATAAGTTTGATTATGTTTATGCTTTGAGAGAACATGAAACGGCGATTCAATCATTTTTTAAGGATAAATCTGCTGAAATAACTATGCTAGAAGAGTTTCCAATTATTAAGCTTCTTGAAAATAAGAAAGAATATACAGCAGTTGAAAGTATAGATTACTTTTATGAAGATTTAATTTATTTAAGACCTCCGGTGTAAAATTATGAAGTATAAAAAAATCACAATAAATGATAAATTTCAAGTGGAAGTTGATTTAGAGTCCGGTTCTTTTTTTGTATTAAGAGCTGGTCAGCTTGGTGAAAAGGATTCCTTTGCGTTTAATCTTAACATGTCAGGAGTTGAGATTGGAGAATTATCTGAGAAATTTGCTTATCCTGTAAAATCAGTTCTGCACGAATTTATGGATTCCCCCGGATATATTGTTGAAACGGAATCTGTTATTCCTTTCGGAACCGAACCAAAAATTAAGAGGAAATTTGAAATTCTTCCTGGGATTATACAAATTACAGATGATATCAGAGTTCATCCTGCAACAATAGAAAATGGTTTTAAGGTAGATTCGATAAATATAAAAGGTGATTGGACTGAGTTTGCTCTGCCTGATTTACATAATACCTCATCCTTTCTTGAATGGAAAAGTTTTAGTACTGAAAGTGAAGTGCTTTATAATTCCGAACAAGTTTGCCCAATCCTGCTTTTGAAAAATGAGCGTGGCATGATTTTTGAACTGGGGACAGGATTTGATTTGTGGCGCTGGCAAGCTGCAGAACTTTATTCTCTTCCTGAGCGAAATATAGATGATGAAATCGAATATCCTAAGCCTGTTTCCCATTTTAAAGTAACTAGGCAGGGAGATACCGTTACTGTAGAAAGAGAAGTTCTTAAAGCAGATTGCCCTTTTCCAGTTACTTCTAAAAACTGGCGGTTTAACTGGTATGTAGCATGGAGTGAATCTGAAGATATTCAGGGGAGTTGTTCTGATTCTGAAAAAAATGTAGTTCATTTAGATTTAGGGGAGATGCCTACATGTTTTCATGCAAGAAAAAATAAAAAATTATTTAAGAATAAAGTGAGAATGCAACTTAAATATCTTAATGAAAATACTTTGCAGCTAGATTGTGTTTCTCCAGGATTGTGCAAGAATCCTTCGCATGTTGCAAGATCATCTAAAGAACATGCTCTTCATTGGGATTTGGGGGATTTGATTGATTTGTGGTTTTGGGCAAACCGGCAGCTTATTAGCTCAAACTCAGATTTTGTCATCAGAACCGATGAAAACTCATGGTTTTCAGAGTTGCCTTCATATTTGAGAATTTCACAAAAACTATTTTAGTGTATTGAAAATCTTTCCAATTATTTGTTGTTTGTTGGTTGAATCTTAACGAAGTTGGGTTATTATTGGAGTTCAAGATGATTTTTTGTCATTGCCGATTGCCGGAACTTGTGCGTCGAATTCCTGTTGACTGAGTCAGGCGGGGAACCGAGCAGCTCACAACAATGAATTCGAGCGCCGCAGGACTCTCCGGTAGTTGGCAGTGACTTTTTTTATACTAATTAGTCTGTTTCGCTTTATAAAAGATTTAGACGAACTTTAAAATGTATTATATGCTACGGGAGTACTGCTAATCTTTCTTGAAAAAAACTCCCGGACTGCTATAATATTCTGATGGAATTTTGGTTCTTTTCATAAAAATTGTTGCAAAAATAACATACAAGAGAGAATACAGATATGGTTTACCAGGTGATTGCACGCAAATGGCGTCCAGATAAATTTGAAGATGTTGTTGGACAGAAACATATAATTCAAACATTACAGAATGAACTTTTACAGCAGAAAACAGCACATGCCTATCTCTTTGTAGGACCGCGAGGTATTGGGAAAACTACGATTGCCCGTATTTTTGCTAAGGCTTTAAATTGTGAAAAAGCTCCCATTTCAGAACCTTGTTGTGAATGTCGCTCATGCCTTGATATTGCTGATAATAACAGTCTTGACCTTATAGAAATAGATGGAGCAAGTAATAACTCAGTAAATGATATAAGGCAACTTCGAGAAGAAGTTTTATATGCTCCTGTAAAAAGCAAGTATAAAGTATATATCATTGACGAAGTTCATATGCTTTCAACCTCTGCTTGGAATGCTCTGCTGAAAACTATTGAAGAACCGCCACCGCATGCAAAATTTCTCTTTGCGACAACTGAAGCTCATAAGGTTCTTCCTACTGTAATTTCAAGATGTCAAAGATTTGATTTACAGAGGATTTCAATGCCTGAAATTATTCAGCAACTGCAAAAAATTGCTGCTGCTGAAAATATAAAAGTAGAGCAGGAAGCTGTTGAAATTATCGCTAGAGCTGCAGACGGTGGTATGCGTGATGCTCAATCTCTCCTTGACCAAATGATTGCTTTTGCATCTGTTGATAGTGAATCTATTACAGCTCAGCAGGTTCTTGCTATATTCGGACTTACTGGAATTGAAGAATTACGGAATCTTGCGAATTCAATTATTACAAATAATAAACCTGAACTCATTCAAAGTGTTCATAAACTTTCTTTGAATGGAAAGAACCTTGAGAAGCTTCTCAATGATGTGTTAATATATTTGAGAGGTGTAATGATTTGCAGTTATGTTGAGAATCCAGAACAAATTCTCGAAACAAGTGAAGAAATGATTTCTATATACAGAGAGAGTGCATCATTAGCACGGCGTGGATTAGTGCAAAAACTATTGGAATCTCTTTCTCCTGTAGGTCGACAGTTGCACGATGCTCTTAATAAGCAGGTTTTTCTCGAGACTATTTTTTTAAAGGCAATGCGGTATGCGCATGCATTAGATGTTGAGGAACTAATCGTTCGTCTGAATGCGATTAGGCAGTCTGGAGATCTTGCTGTTCTTGATAAATTTCCTTCTGTCGCAAATAATACTCAAATTCAAATGCCTCAGCAAACTCTGCCGGTATCTCAATCTTCTCAATTTGAAAAAAAAGAAGAAGTTAAAAAAAACGAAACTGTTCAAGTTCAACAGCAGATTCCTGAGTCTGCACCTGAGCATATAGCTTCAGAACAAGATAATAATTCAATTCCCCAACCTGAACCGCCAAAACAGAAAAAAATGTCTGAAATGTTCAAAAATGAAGCTTTTTCCGACTCTTCCGGAAACCAGAAAGAAGCTATTAAGGCAGATACAGATACTTCTAATGTTTTTGTTGCGGAAAAACCTAAAGCTACTGCAGTTCTTGAAGATAATTACACTCCTGAATCTCTATGGCACTTATTGCTTAAGGATATGGAGACTTGCAATCAGCCACTACTGAGAGATTATATGGTTGAGGCAAGACCTGTTTCGATTGAAAATAATATACTAACAGTTATTTTTGATGGTGATGCATCTGATTTCAGTGCAAATGAAATTGAAAAAGAGATAAGATTTATAGAAACAAGATTGAAAGAAGTTGGAGCATCAAAAAATCTTTCTTTAAAGATTTTGAGAACGAATGAGGTTACATCACCAAGAACTGTAAATCATCCGTGTGTACAGGACTTGTCTGAAGTAAAAGAGAAGGTTGAGGTAAATCAGTTTGTTATGGATACTCTTGACTTGTTCGATGGAACAATTGTTGATGTAAAAGGTTAATCTAATCGTAAATCTATAATAATTAATATTCAGGAGTATATATTATGTTTGGGAAATTAGGTGATTTATCAAAAATGATGAAACAAGCTAAAGAGATGAATTCTCAATTAGAAAATGTTCAGAAAGAACTTGAACATGTAGAAGTCCAATGTGAAAGTTCCTGCGGTAAGGTTACTGTTATTGCAACTTGTGATATGGTCCTAAAAAAAATTCATATTTCTCAGGAATGTATAGATACAGGTGATCATGAAATTATTGAGAATAAAGTTATAGATGCCTGTAACAATGCTTTAGCTCAGGCAAAACTTAAAGCAGGTGAGTTAATGAGTGAATATTATAAAGATATGATGCCGTTTTAAATTTTTTTATCCTGGAGTTTTTTAACTATGCGCAAATATCCCGAACCATTTATTAATTTGATTACTGTCTTTAATTCTCTGCCTGGAATTGGAATTAAAACTGCCGAGCGTCTTGCTTTTTCTGTTTTTGAATGGGATGAAGATAAAATAAGAACTTTTTCCGAGGTTATAACTGCCGTAAATTCCGATTTGGATTTTTGTCAGACTTGTGGAAATATCGCAGAAAAAAAATCGTTATGCGTGTTTTGTGCTGATTCTTCCAGAAAAAAAGAATTAATTTGCGTTGTGGAAAATCCAGCACAGGCCATGGCTGTCGAGAGTGGAGGAGTTTTTAATGGTTTATATCATATTTTAGGAGGAAAACTTGCTCCACTGCAGGGAACCAATGCTGAAAACTTAAATATTGATTCTCTTAAAGAACGGGTGTTAAATAGCGGGGTTAGTGAAGTAATAATAGCATTGGGGCATGATGTGGAAAGCAGGGCAACATCAATGTATATTACCTCATTGCTGGAACCTTATGATGTTGTTGTTTCTATTCCGGCGAGGGGACTTCCTGCCGGGTCTGACATTACTTATGCTGATCCTGCTACTCTTGCTGCCGCATTTACAGGCAGAACTACTGCAGAGGAGAATTATTCATGAAAATTTTAAAAATAGCTTTCCTCTTTTTTTTATTCTATAGTGTTGCTGCTTCATCTAATAATATTACAGATATTATTGAGAAAAACAGGGTAATTTATAATTACTATTCTGAGCAGTGCGGAGATTTAATGGCTGATGCAATGCAGAAATGTATTGATGATTTGGCTTTAAGAAAACAACAACTTATTGAGGAAGATAAACTCCAGGTTGCCGTTTCTTTAAAAAAACTAATTAAGAAAATTTCTGATGATGATATTTTTAGTAACGATGACTTTCAAACATTTCCTCAGGAAATTCAAATTGTATGTAATACATATTTGCATAGAAAAAAACAAGTAGAACAATTATATAAAGATTCTGCTGAAAAACTTAAAAAGAAAATTTTAAAAGAAGTATCAGATTCAGGTCAATCAAAATCAACTATTGAGTCTTTAAAAAAAATATTTAATTCTGATAAATTTGATTTTTTAGATGTAGAGGAAATTTTAACTACCGGCAAATCAGAGAAAATTTCAAATTCAGCTGAAAAAGAAAAAACATCAGATGAAAGATCCGCGGAACTGGATGAAATTTTAAAAAGTGCATTTCCCTTAGCTAATAATTTAATGGCTTCAAATATTGGTAAAGAGAAAGGTAAATTACTTTTTCTTTTTATAGAAAAAATTCAACCTGATAATAAAAAAATAAAAGCTTTACGGAGAAATGCCGAACTGAAAAATTATATCCCAATTGCTCCTACAGTTATGAGTGAAAAGCAATTTATTGATAAATTAGAACAATTGTGCTCAAGTTTCTTAAATTGCGGTGAACAATCTGAAATTGCCCGATTTTGCGCTGCTTTGCTTCTTTATCTGCATCCGGATTCTAAACTTAAATCTCAAATAAATTCAGCATTTGACAATCCTGATATTCATACGGTTCTGCATTATGATGATAATTTGTTTGGAGGCTCGGAAGAGGCTGAAGATTTGAAGCTTCAGTTAAGCATTGCAGCAAATAAAGAAGAAATAAAAAAGATTTACAAGCAGGCAGAGAAACTCAAACAGAAATATCCGAATAATCAGGATGTGCAGGATTTAATAGAAGAGGTTGAAAAAAAACAGGATATTAAAATAGAAAATATCGATAATTCTAAAAAAAAACAGAATGACTCTAACCTCTTAAAAAAGAATAATGAAAAAAAATTAATAACTTGTCCAAAGTGTCAAGGTAAAAAAAAGATACTTTGTCCTCAATGTATTGGCTCCGGTATTTCTACAGAACAGGAAATTTGCCCTGAATGTCACGGGAAAGGCAAAAACTGGCTCGGTGTCAAATGTAAAAAATGTAATGGAACAGGTTTTGTTAAGCAGAAAATGAAATGTTTAAATTGTAATGGGACAGGTAAAATAGTCTGTCCTGAATGTAATGGAACAGGCGAAATACCTGTTGATAAACTTTAACTTTATAGGAGAATCTTAATTATGGGTAAGTATGTAGAAAAAACTAATGAAATTATGAAGTTCTTTGGAATTTTGGCGAAAGAAAAATCTGATGTTGCAAATGGTTTTATGTCAATGCATCAGTCTATTGAAAAGGATTCAGCCTTAACAGCTAAAGAAAAAGAATTTATAGCACTTGGTATTGCAATTAGTGACCGTTGTGATGGCTGTATTGCCGCTCATGTTGGTTCATTGTTGGAATTAGGTGTAACAAAAGATGAGATTATTGATGTTATAAGTGTTGCAATTGTAATGGGCGGCGGACCGGCAATTACCTACGGTGGTGTTGCCTATCAGGCATTTGAGGAAATGTCTAAATAATTGTAGTTTCTAAATTAATCCTGCTTTTCTTCGGCAGGATTAATTATTTTTACGATAAACTGTAATGGTGTTTATAAATATCATGTATGGTTTTGAGTAATATAAATGCTATTCTCAATAGTGAAATAATGCTTTTATTGTGAATCTTGCAAAAAAGATTATCTTTCTTTTTTTGATTACTAAAACATATCAGGAGTATACATTTGTTTAGGTTCTTTGCCTTTTCCTGAAATTTTATTACTATCTTTAATTGTAATATTTTTCCCTTCTAAATATAAATTAACTGATCTTATAAAAGTTTTTAATTCAAGGTTTTCTGCAATTTCTAAGATATTTCCCCAATTAGGTGTTCGTTTCCCAACGGTAGATTCTTTTAAGTGCTCTTCTGATAAATGAGTTGTAAGTTTTATTAATTTTATATTTTTCCTGAGCATATCGGCATTGGTAATAATTTTATGTTTTATTTTTCCATTTGTTATAATATCAGGATTATTAATCATGTTTTCTATTGAATTGTACTCATTAAGTAGTTTTGCCGCAGTAACTTGTCCAACTCCCTGCAAGCCGGGAATATTGTCAGAAGCATCTCCTAACATCGCGAGATAGTCGATGATTTGTGAAGGGGTAACTTTGAATTTTTCAACTACTTCATTAAAGCCCCGTAGTGCAAGTCCTTTTTTAGGAGTCCCCGGAATCAGCATTTTTACTCTATCATCAATAACCTGAGCTATATCTTTATCTGCACTGATAATATAAATATCGAACTTTGTAAAATGTTTTGCAATACCTGCAATCACATCGTCTGCTTCCCTATTTTCTTCTTCAATTATAGGATATCCGAAAGCACTCACAATCTTACGGATATTATCTATCTGAACCCGAAGCTCGTCAGGCATTGGCTTCCTGTTTGCTTTATATTCCGGCAGTAACTCTATTCGTTCTACGGCTTTCCCTTTATCAAAAACAACTGCACCATATTCCGGAGTATAATTTTTTTCCATAAATAATAAAAATCTTGCAAAACCAAAAACAGCATTTGTAAATTCACCTTTAGAATTATTCATTAACGGACCTGCATAGTAGGCTCGGAATATCTGAGCAAAAGCATCAATAATATAGGCAGTTTTATTCATCGTGTATGTCCTTATCTAATTTTTTGATACAAAAACATTTTTTAATCTAGCAAATACGGGGAAATAATAAATAAAATATGAAATCAAAAATACAGTCTGAAAATCAAGATAAGGTAGATTCAGCCCTGAATATAAGGTGGCAATAATAAATCCTGGAACTGCTGTGTATACTGCAGTCTTGAAGAGTTCTGAAAAGGTGAGTTTCATTCCTCCGCCCCTGCTGAAAAAGTATGCAAAAGCTGCAAAGAAAATTAAATATAACATTCCAGAGAATATAATATTAAAAACAATAAAGAAAAAGAGGTAAAGGGCATATAATGTCGGAATTGTGATAGGAATAAACATAAAAATATTAGTTTTGAAATCTGAAAAATCTTTGGCTCCAAATGATGAAAATTCATCAGGCTGAACCTTGTAAAATTTGGCGGACGCCCCAATTAAATTTATATCCTCGCTATTTTTTGATGCATTGAAATACTTCATAATCTCTTCCGGCGCAGCTGCATGCTTTATTGGAATTAAAAGCGGAATTACAAGCATTCTATCATTCGAAAGCGAGATACGCATCCAGAATAAAATATTTTCAGGTGACCAGTATATCCCCATGTGGTAAATTTTATCAGGATGATACTTTTCCGCACTGATTGTCTTAGGGAAATAGTCAATTCTGAATAGGTCATCATTAATAACTGTTCCTTTTTCTTTTTTATGTTTTTCAGGAACAATACCCTGTTTTGTAAATTCAATCTTGCCAAACTTTTCTTTTAAGAGAGTCGTGGTTTCTATATACGATTTATAAAACGGGTAGAGCCCAATAGCAACATTAAACAGAGCACAAAAACTTGTTAGAAGAATAATATTTAATAATGTAACAGGAAAAGGTTGCTGGATTAGAGCTGGAAATTCCTCTGTTCCTGAACAAACTGAAATAATGGTTTTAAAAAATCCTTTTTTGTTCATATTTTACCGTTTACGCATTGAACGCAGCTTTTTTGATTTTTTCAGAATCTTTTTTAAATCATGTTTGATATTAAAAAATTCATTTTTATCCAGTCGGTCAACAAATAATATACCGTTTAAATGATCTATCTCATGTTGCAGTACTCTGGAAAGGAATCCCGAACATTCTATGGAAATATGTTCTCCTGTAATCATTTGGGCTTTTAATGTTACTGTTAAATGGCGTTTTACTTTTGCATAAATTTTAGGAATACTCAAACACCCTTCTTCTCCAAAAACCGTCTCTTCTGAATGAAGTATTAGCTCTGGATTTACAAGAGTAAGTGGCATTTTTGGCAATAGAAAAAGTTCACCTGGTGACATCGGGACAGGATTTTCAGGTTTTGGCATAGGTACATCAAGGAGTATTATTTTTTTACTTACTCCTATTTGCGGAGCAGCAAGACCTACTCCTTCGGACTTACGCATTGTCTCAAGCATTGATTGAGCAAGTTCTAGTGTTTCAGAATTTATTTCAACAAAAGGCTCAGCCTTCCGTGTTAAAACTTCATCACCGTATATGCATATTTTCATAACATTACTTTTTTTAAAAATATTAAAATTCATAACTAAGAAAATATACCCTTTTCTAAAACCCGCAAGAGAAAAAATGCAACTATTTTAAATTTTATTAAACTCAGCTATAAAACTTGCAATTAGGCATAAAAGAGTTAGATTCAATATAGGAATAATTGAACCGAATGAGTTTAGATATTAATATTCTGTTATATTATTATCCTCTTATATGTGGGATGCAGGAAATAATCGTTATTGATATCAGGAGTATTTTTGCAATGCATAAACAAAATTTAAAAGATTTATTATTCAGAATGGTTGAAATGCATGCCTCTGATATATTTATAACAGCTGGCAAAATTCCTGCAGTCAGAAAAAATACAAAAATTGAAAATCTTACCATTGAACCGTATTCTGTAGAAGAGGTTAATCAGTTTAGAAAATCTGTGCTACTTCCGGATGCTGAAAAAGTTTTTGAAAAAACAGGAAATTTTGATGCAGGTATAACTTATGACAATAAAATGAGATTTCGTATCAATTTTTTTAAGCAACAGGGGATGCCTGGATTTGTATCCCGCCTTGTACCTAGCGGTGCAATTACATTCGAAGATTTAAATTTGCCGCATAGTTTAAAAAATTTTGCTGATGCTTCAGGGGGATTATTATTGATTGTCGGTCCTGCGGGGAGCGGGAAATCTACTACAATGGCAAGCATTCTTAATCATATTAATACTTTTTATAAAAAACATATTGTCACTATAGAAGACCCCATTGAATTTATCCATGAAGATAAAATGTCAATAATTACTCAGCGTGAAGTCGGAGTGGATACTGTTACTTTTGACGATGCTTTAAAGCATGTTGTCAGAGAAAGCCCGGATGCTATTTTTATTGGTGAAATGAGGGACTTTACAACTATAAAAACTGCCGTATCTGCGGCCTTATCAGGGCATTTAGTCGTAACAACATTGCATTCAGCAAATGTTATACAAAGTATTGAGCGTATTATTAATCATTATCCGGAACATTTAAGAAAGCAGGCAACGCTTGATATCTCGTTGGCATTACTGGGAGTTGTTGCTCAGCGTCTCATTCCTGTGAAAAATGGTTCAGGTATGCTTCCTGTGGTTGAAATACTATCTGCTACACCAATTGTGAGGCATACTATAGCAAAGGGACAATATTCGGATTTAGAAGAAATAATGAAACGCTCATCAAGCGATGGGATGCAGACTTTTTCAAGAGCTTTGGCAAATTTATGTGTTGATGGAAAAATTGATATTAAGGATGGCACAGGAATTGCGGGTAACAGTGATGAATTTTTACTTTTAGTTCAAGGTATGGAAAGTGGAATAGAAACATTTAGAACTGAAAATATAAATGGTATTAAGAAAAAAGACAAATTGACAATGAAGCGTCTTTTAAAGTCAGCAATTGTTAATAATGCAAGTGATTTGATAATTTCAACGGATGTTAGTCCAACATTGCGAATTAATGGAGAATTAAAACAGCTTGACATTGAAAAATTGACTCCTGATGCTACGAAGCAGTTGCTTTTCAGCATGTTAAATACCAGACAGCGTGAGGTTTTTGAAGAAACTAGAGAAATAGATTTTGCTCTAAGTGTAAAAATAACCCGCAGTGGTACTAAAAAGAAATTACCGCAACATGATGATGATGGCAATTACCGTTTTAGAATTAATGGTTTTTACCAAAGGGGAAATGTCGGTATTGCTGTAAGGGTGATTCCTAAAAAAATACCTGAGCCGTTTGAATTGGGGCTTCCCCATATTTTACTTCAGCTTGCAATGAAGAAACAGGGACTTATTTTGGTCACTGGTCCTACTGGTCATGGGAAAAGCACAACCTTGGCCAGCCTTATTAATTACATTAACAAAAACCGTTCCTGCCATATTGTTACGGTTGAAGATCCTATTGAATATGTGCATGGCAATATTAAGGCTGTTGTTGAACAAAGAGAAGTATATGCAGATACTCTAAGCTTTTCCAGCGCTTTAAAATATGTTCTGCGTCAGGATCCAGATGTTATTCTTGTCGGTGAAATGCGTGATACTGAAACAATTGCCGCAGCTTTAACTGCCGCAGAAACAGGACATTTAGTTATGGCAACACTTCATACCAATGATGCTGCACAAAGTATAGATAGAATAATTGACTCATTTGCATCTCATCAGCAAAATCAGATTAGAATTCAGCTTGCCGGTTCACTATTGGGAATAATTGCACAAAGGCTGATTCCCACAAGAGATGGAAAAGGTCGGGTTGCTGCATTTGAGGCTCTTGTAGGTTCGCAGCCTGTAAAAAATATTATTAGAGATGCAAAAACTCATTTAGCTCATTCAGTTATGGAAACAGGTTCTAAAGACGGCATGATTACTATGAGTAAAGCTGTTCAGGAGCTGTACCACAGAAACCAAATTTCCAGAAAAGAAGCTATGGGATTTGTCGACACTCCGAATGAATTAAGCAGATAGCATAAACTGTATGGACGAAAACAGTTAAATATGGCACTTGAAATAGAAGCAGTAAAATATTATTTCAATATTTATTTTTAATCTCCATTTTCTATTGACCACATTCCGTGTTTATAATCTCCCATAGATGATGCAGTTGTTCTTATATCATATTGTTTTCCATGTCCATCGACAAACATAAGATTGTAAATATAATTCCCGTGAACGCCCTTAACTGTTTGAAATGTTTCATCTCCAGAATTTACCCCTGCATCATCATTTGAGCCTAAGAGATTGATTTTGCTTGGGTTTTCACACATTCCTATTGTCAATGAGGCATCGCGAATGAGTGCCACCTGTATGGTATGGTCAAAATCATCAGCTAGTCCATGAGTGACAGTTTTATCATTCATACTTAAATTTGCATTGACTGTATTCATAGCATAAGTTCTATAAAAATAGCTTTGATCTGTTCTTTTAAGATTATCTTCAGGGCAATGATATAAAGATGAATATGATGCAATTCGTGAATATGATGAATTTTCAATTTTTTCTAATTTCTGAATAGTTTTTGGCATTTTCCTCCCATCAAAGTATGAAAGTTTGTCATCCCAGGAGCAATTATCACTAGTAGAAGCAAGTGGAAAGTACATGTTATTTGCATCTACATACTGCATCATTGACAGCCATATTTGTTTTTCATTATTCAGGCAAGCTGTTGTTCTTGCTGCCTGCCTAGCTTTTGTCAATGCTGGTAAAAGTAACGCTGAAAGGATGCCGATAATAGCGATGACAACCAATAGTTCAATCAATGTAAAACTGGTTTCTCGATTATTCATGTTATCCTCCTTTTCCCCTTAAAGACAACTGTAATAGCGTCTAATTTTAACCTTCCTCCATATAATAAAGTATACAAAAAAAAAATCAAAAATGCAATAGCTCTTTTAGGTTTAATGTGCTTTTTGTCGATTTTTATTGATTTTTATAATTTTAGTTGTATGAATTCAGGTAAATTTATAAAAAATGTCGAAAAAAAAGGATGTCCATTAAAAATAGACATCCTTTGAAAAATAAATTAACAGGGGAAATTAATTATCGTAACACTCAGGAGTAGTTAACTGCCTGTAGAAGTCAGCGCAATTATCTTTTTTATCAGAGTTTCTTAAAGCAATAGCAACACGGGGATGCTCATTTAAAATTGCTGTAATCATGTAAGGCATAAGGTATCCCCATTCAATATCATTTCTCAGTTCAACAAAAACATCTTGTATTACTTGGAAAATTGGTTCAATATCATAAGCCGGATTTTTCAGGAAGGACAAGAGTAATTCCATAGGACAATTGCCTGCAGCTCGACCAATTCCAGTAATTGTTGCATCTGTATAAGTTGCCCCGCTATTAATTGCAGTTAAAGTGTTTGCGAATCCTAATTGGAGGTTATTATGTCCATGGAATCCAACTTTTTTATTTTTCAGACTACCTGTGAATATTTTAGCAAGATGCTTTACATTGTCAGCATACAATGAACCGAAACTGTCGACTATTGTAACAGCTGTTACTGATGTCTGTTCTTCAATTTCTTCCAAACCTTTTTTTAAATCATAATCATTAACAGATGAAATTGCCATGATATTGATGAAAGGTTCATAGCCTTTGTCGGCAATAAGATTTGCAAGAGAAATTGCTTTTTCAACATCTTTCAAATAGGTTGCTACACGGATAAAACTCAATGGAGATTCATCTGCCGGGAGAAGATCCTTTTCTTCAACTCGTCCTATATCAACCATCACCCCTAATTTTGTTTTAAGGTCGGTGTCTCCAATAATTTCACGGATTTTATCATCTTTGGAAAACCGCCATGCTCCATATTCACTAGGGTCAAACATTTTTTCAGAAGCTCTATAGCCTATTTCCATGTAATCAACACCACTAGCATTTACGGCGTTAAAAACTTTTTTTACCATTTCGTCAGAGAATTGCCATTTATTGATAAGTCCTCCATCACGAATAGTACAATCAACAATTTTTATATTATTCATAGTATAATTCCTTATTTCTCAAATAAATTTGCTTTTATTTATACAGATTTTTTAAGCAATTACCTGTTATAGATAAAAAAAAAGCCCTCTGTAAGGAGGGCTTGAACTAATCCTGTCCTTGAAATTAATCTACAGGAAGATCCTGATAGACAATATTCCAGATATCATGCTGTTCGTCAATAACCCATTCTGGATACATAATTGGTCCATAACCCCATCCTTCTTCACGAGGGAAATCTTTGCATCCTGGAAGAGGAATTAGAAAAGTTACCAATTCTGTAATCCCGACTGCTTCACGAGCAAAGAAATAACCAACACCTAAGAAAGTCCCATAGGTAATAGCCGCGACACCACCTTCTTCCTGGTTTACATCATAAATCTTGATAGGAACCTCTAGTGCTCCTAAACCTATGTTTGTAATACTACGCCCCAATTTTCTAGCAGGGTTTCCCGCTTGAACATTAAGTGACGCAAACATTACAACCGTCAATGCGATACCAGCAATAATAGTTTTGTTGAATTTCATAACTTCTCCTTAAATATTTTTCCAATTACAAACCCTTGGTATCGGGACTTGTATTATTCAATTGTTGCAAAGAATATAATACGGTTTTTTAAAACTTCAAGGCTTTGTCGTTAATATTTTTAAATTTGAAGGAATTTTTTTTTAAAATTGAAGAATTTTATTAATTATTTAAGTTTTTTTTTGGTTTTTTAAACAAGATTTATAGAATTCCAGCATTTTCATTGTTCCGTCATTTCCTTCTTGTGGTGCCCAAGGTGCGGAGTCCTCCGAGCTGATAGGAATATATGGTCCTGCTTTCACTTCAAGTAAAATGGTTCCTGACTTTTCCGAATAGAAAACATGCCAAACCCCTTTTTGAATTTCAATGGCACTAGTTCCTTCTTCTGAAAGATTAAATTTTTCAATTACGGAACCAGAATCATCAAATAAAATTAACGAAGCTTTTCCCTTTAAAAGAATGAGTAATTCCCATTTATCCTGATGTCTGTGTGGCCTCATATATGTATTTGGTTCAGCAGCAATGCAGAGTCTGTGAATGGGGTCTTCCAGAGTCGAATGGAGATTGTAATGAGTTCTAAGCCTGTCTGACTGTTTTGCTTTTTCAGTAAGTTTTCCCATTAATATTTCATCAATCAGTTTAATCATAAAATAATCCTTATTTTACTGTTACATTATTATAGTAACTTTTTTTTAATTCTTTTATACTCCATAAAGCTAAACTTTTATCACTATATTTTCCAGTTCTGTAACAAGGGTTTTCTGAGATAATTTCTAACGGTTCAGGGAAATTAAAAGGTTTCTTCTGAAAGTTCAAAGCACGCCAGGTGCCTGTGACTGTATTGAAATTGCGCCGGTATTTTGGGAAATGTGTCATTAAAAGGTATTTTGCATTAGAATTAATAATATTCTTTATAGCTTCAAATATTTTCGAAAATGAGAGATGGACAAGGCAATCTCTGCACAAAATCAAGTCGGCTTCAGGCAGAGAAGATGTACATATATCCAGTACAAGAAATTTACCATATCCGGAATGTAGTGCAATATGATTATCAATTAATTCATCAACGATATCAGCTCCGGTATATTTAATTGAATCATTTTTTAATTCTTTCATCCAGTTAAAATCACCGCATGGAATATCAAGCAACGATTTTATTTTATAATTTTCAAATAAATCGGGCAGATTTTTTAAAATTTCAGATGTCTGCGTTAATGTAGAACCATGTCCGGAAACAGTCTCAGAATTCCCCCAGATATTCTTTTTATAAATTTCCTGAAATATTTTCTTGTCAGATAAAAAAGGATATTTCAACATATGCAGACCGTATCGAAGCAGGTATTTTGCATCCGGTTCTTTTTTTAATTTATCTTTTATGGTCATGGTATCTGTAAATCTACTTTAATTTGCAAATTTCAGCTGCTAGAAGTTCCAGTGCTATACGGGGTTCTGCCCCTCCAGACACAAGAGCCTTATTAACTTTTAGAATTTCTGTAAGTGCAGAAGAGAGTTCTTTGTCAGTAAATGCTGAAGCTTGAAGAAATAGCTGCCAGGCTCTGAAAGGGTGAATCGACAACAAAAACAATCCTTTGTGTTTTTCTTTTAACTGAGGATGAATATTAACAATCTTGTTGTCAAAAACACCTTTTGAAGCGTTCGGAGGAATACCTAATACAGATGCCTGCATTTTTACTTTTACTAATTCCTGAAACCTTCTCATTACAGTATATATAACAGCAGTTCCAAATGCTTTGCTGTTAAAAAGAATATTTAGTGCATCTAATGATTTTACAAAATTTTTTTTGACTAGAGTATCCGAAAATGCCCATCCTGCAGCTTCCGGTGTCAAACTGCAGATTAACCTGCAAGCTTGAGCTGTAATGAGGCGTTCCGGATATATGAATGCGGCAAGTTTATCAATTTCTGTGATAAATCGACCTGAATCAGTCCCGCAAGTTGAAACCAAAAAATCTAAAGCATCCTGTGCAACCGAAAGTTGTTGTTTAGCACAAATTTCCTGAATTAAGATTTTTGCATCTTTTTCCCAGTTTCTGTTTTCCACACTGATTTTTGTGTAATGCAATACTTTACCCAATTTTGTACAGGTTTTATATAAGGCGGAGCGTTTATCAATCGTAGATCCGTCCATTATAAGAACTACATCATCAGGTAATCCTTGTTTTATTAGTGAAGTTAACTGTTCAATTGCAGCTTTATTCGCTTTGCTTTTTCCAATAGCTGAAAAATCAAACCTTTTTAACCATACAGTTTTGCTGCTTCCAAATAAATCAAGACTTTGAATAGCATTTATGACTTCTCCTATTAGAGCAGGCATTTTAATATTAGGGGTGTCTCCGTGTATGATTTCTAAGCTGGGATTCTGACTGTAATCATCACCACAAAATTGCTTTATAATCTCTGAGCTTTTACTTCTAATTTGAATATCATCATTTCCAATTATAAGAAACAACTGTTCCATTTTAGCACACCAGGTTTTCGGGATTTAAATTCTCAAGTTCTTTTATTACAAATCTACCATTTTTTCGTATAAGTTTTCCGTCAAAATAGATTTCTCCACCTCCATATTCAGGAGTTTGAATACAGACTAAATCCCAATGAACAGAGCTTCTGTTACCATTGTCAGCTTCATTTTCATAGGCACCGCCCGGCGTGAAATGGAAACTTCCGTTGATCTTCTCATCAAATAAGATATCATCAATAGGATTATTAATTAGCGGATGAAGCCCCAAAGCAAATTCCCCAACAAATCTCGCTCCTTTATCAGAGTCAAAGATTTTATTAATTCTTTCTGTATCATTTGCTTGAGCATTTATAATTTTACCATCTTTAAATTCAAGTTTGATGTTTTCAAAAGTGAATCCGTTATAGGACGAAGGAGCATTATATTTTATTGTACCATTAACTGAATTTTTAACAGGTGCAGTAAAAACCTCTAAATCCGGAATATTATAATGACCGTCACATTTGACTGCCGGTATATTTTTGATTGAGAATGAAAGGTTTACTTCAGCTCCTTTTATTTGAACTAAATCTGTCTTGTTCATAAGATCTACTAGCGGATTCATTGCTTTAGATGCTCTTTCCCAATTAATTCCAGTACAAACTTTAAAATAATAATTTTCAAATGCTTCTGTTGACATTTTTGCATCCTGAGCAAAGCTTGGCGTAGGTGCTCGAAGAACTACCCATTTTGTATTATTTACCCGTTCTTCAAAATGAACAGGTTTCAACCAATGAGTATTATATAATTCCATTTTTTTAGAAGGAATATCTACTAATTGCTTTGAGTTTATTGCTCCTCTTATGCCAATCCACGCATCCATCTGTTTCATTCTGTTAAGCTCAGATTCGGCTATAGCTTTAATCCCATCTTCATTTGCTTTCATAAGTAATGCACGCTGAAGACGCATCAATTTAATATCTATTACCGGTACTGCATTAACTGCAATTACTTCTTCAATAACTGCATGAACAAGCTCTTCCGGGGAATCAATAGCTTCAATAAGAACTTTTTCGCCTTTTTTAAGGGATACTGAATATTGAACTAGAACTTCGGCAAGTTTTTTATAATCCTGACAAATCATTTGAAGCCCTGATAAGTTGTTTTAGTTTGTTCAGTGCCTTTCCTGAAGCAATAGTCTCATAAGCGATAGTGATAGCATCTTGCCAGTTTTCTGCTTTCCCAGAAACTAAAATTCCTGCCGCCGCATTTAATGCAACTATATCTCGTGGAGCACCCTGTTCAGTCCCTTCAAATATTGATTTAATAAGAATTCCGTTTTCTGAAGGCGTACCTCCTTGAATTCCTAATGGGCATGCCTGTTTTATACCGTATTCTTCCGGCGAAAATTCATATTCCAGAATTTTGTTATCGACAAGTTCACAAATATGCGTTGTAGTTACAGTGGAAATTTCATCCATTCCATCATTGCCATGCACGACCAAAACATGTTGTTTACCCATCTGTAATGCTGCATCAGCAATAATACTGCATAATTTTTTGTCATAAACTCCAATTACCATTCTTTTAGGAAGTGCAGGATTACATAACGGACCAAGTACATTGAATATAGTCCTTGCCGCTAACTCTTTACGAACCGGCATCGCATATTTCATTGCAGGATGTAATTTTTGTGCAAAAAGAAAGGAAATACCTGTTTTATTTAAACATTCTTCCATTGCTGAAACATCAATTTCTATGTTAATATTCAATTGTGTAAGCACATCTGCAGCTCCGGATTTACTTGAAACTGCCCTGTTCCCATGTTTTGCAACTGTTATGCCAGCTCCGGCAATTACAAAAGCTGCCGCTGTCGAAATATTGAAAGTTTTTGCTCCATCACCACCAGTTCCGACAATGTCAACTAAATCAGGAGCATTACATTTTACTTTTAGTGAATGCAAATTCATCGCTTTTGCACAACCACTTATTTCTTCTGCAGTTTCTCCTTTTAAACGAAGTGCCGTTAACCAGGCAGATAGCTTTATGTCAGAAACCATACCGCTCATAATTTCCATCATCGCTTTTTCTGCTTCATGCGATGAAAGATTTTGACCTTCAAAAAGTTTTTTCAATGTAAAAGCAAAGTCAGTCATTAAATATCCAAATCTTTAACTGTTGCAGCATATTTTTCAATATAAGCTCTTCGTGGATCAACATCATCTCCCATTAACAGAGAGAAAATTCGTTCCGCTTCAAACGCATCTTCCATTGTTACCTTTATCATCTTTCGGTTCTCAGGATTCATTGTAGTCTCCCACAACTGTTCAGCATTCATTTCTCCAAGACCTTTGTAACGCTGAATTTCACGCCCTTTAATTCCTACCTTTTTGATGATTTCTGATAATTCATACAGCGAAGACGCCTGCTTCGGCTCTAATGTCTCATCTTGTGTAACTTCAAATAATATCTTACCACGACCATGTACATCCGCCATATTCAAGCCAATGTCAGCAACACGGTCTGCAATCTGCTCACAAGCCGTTGATTCATGTACAGTGATCACATCAATTGCACTATTAAGCATTCTTCTTCTGCTTTCTTCAGCTAGCAGTTTAGCTTCCGGATCAGAATCCTCAATTTCAGTTTCATCTCCCAGTAACCTTTGTTCAGCTGCTGTTATAAATTCAGATTCTTCTGTATCACTGTAAACATATTTTTTTGAAGTTGTTCCGTCAAGTTCCCGTACTACAATTTTTGCAATTGGAAAAGTCCCATTCTCATTCTGCTGACTTAAATATTCTTTTGGATCAAGTCCGTGGCGTTCCAGACCAAGTGAGATATATTGTATCTCCGTTACTATTGTCAATACTTTTCTCAATTCGTCAGTGTTAAAAATTCTATCAGGAAGTAATTTAACATCAACATCTTCACATCCTAAATTCATTAAATAACGATCCAATTGCTCTTCTGTATCAATATATTGAATCTTGCGCCTTTTGGTCACCCTGAATAATGGCGGTTTCGCTATGTATACATACCCATGCTCAATCAGTGGTTTTAACTGACGAAAAATAAAAGTCAATAATAATGTCCTAATATGAGAGCCGTCAATGTCCGCATCTGTCATGATTATAATACGGTGATAACGGGCTTTTTCTATATTAAACTCATCTTGTCCAATACCACACCCTATGGCTGCTACAAGAGATTGAATCTCTTTGTTTTGTAATATTTTGTCAAGACGCGCTTTTTCAACATTTAAAAGCTTACCGCGAATCGGTAAAATCGCCTGAAATGAACTATCTCTACCCTGTTTTGCAGAGCCTCCTGCAGAATCCCCTTCCACAATGTAAATTTCACATCTTGAAGGATCTTTTTCTGAACAATCAGAAAGTTTGCCAGGAAGAGAAAAACCTTCAATAGCACCTTTTCTCTGTACAAGTTCCCTGGCTTTTTTTGCCGCTTCTCTAGCTCTAGCTGCAGTTAATGCTTTATTAATAATCTGTTTTGCTACTTGTGGGTGCTCTTCAAGAAATGCTCCCAGTCCTTCGTTTACTACAGATTCAACTATCCCGCGAACTTCCCCATTACCAAGTTTCGTTTTTGTCTGACCTTCAAATTGAGGATCAGGTATTTTAACACTTATAACTGCTGTTAAACCTTCCCGCGTATCATTCCCCGTCATTGCCTTTTCATTCTTTAATAAATTATTACTCTTCGCATAGGCATTAATTGTTCGGGTCAACGCTGTCTGAAATCCTGTTAAATGAGTTCCTCCTTCAATTGTATTGATATTGTTCGCATAACTGAATATCGTTTCACTGAATGTGTCATTATACTGCATCGCAAGTTCTACATCTACTCCATCACGCTCTTTGTGCAGATATACAACTTTTTCATGCATTACTTGCTTTGTCGTATTTAAATGCGTAACAAATTCAGAAATTCCACCCTCGTAATAAAATGTTTCTTCTCGCTGAGATTCTCCTCGCTCATCAGCTAGAATGATCGTAACTCCTTTATTAAGAAAGGCAAGCTCCCTTAATCTTTTCGCTAATATATCCCAGGCAAATTCGCCAGTTGAAAAAATTTCACTGTCAGGTTTAAATGTAACGCAAGTACCTGTGTCATCTGCAGAACGAACTTTTGTCAGAGGAGAAACCGTGTTGCCGCGTTCAAAGCGCATGTGATGAACTGAACCGTCTCTGTGAACTTCAACCTCAAGCCATTCACTCAAAGCGTTAACACATGATACGCCAACACCGTGAAGACCTCCGGATACTTTGTAGGCGCTATGGTCAAATTTTCCACCCGCATGCAGTACTGTCATTACCACTTCAACCGCAGGTTTACCTTCTCCTTCATGTATATCAACCGGTATACCGCGTCCATCATCTCGAACAGTTATACTGTTATCTACATGTATTGTTGCCTGTACTTTTGACGCATAACCAGCTAAAGCTTCATCAATACTGTTGTCAACAACTTCATATACCAGATGATGAAAGCCACGCACTCCGGTATCCCCTATATACATACTCGGGCGCATTCTAACAGCTTCAAGCCCTTCTAATACAGTTATTTCATCCGCGTTATACTGACCATTCGGAGTATCATTTTCACTATTCAGAATTTCATCTTCAGACATTGAGTATTCTCCTGATTTTAAGTTAACATCTTTATAATTCTATTTATATGAGAATATAGCATCAAATCCCAAAAAAACTATTTTTCTTTTTTAAAAAAAACACAAACAATTATAAAAAATAATATAAATTTTGCACATACAATGAAAAAAGTCTTAAGGCAATAAAAAAGATTTACTCAACAGTAACGCTTTTTGCAAGATTTCTAGGTTGATCTATATCACATCCCCGTTTTTCAGCAATATAATACGCCAGTAACTGTAGCGCAATTACCGAAGAAATTGGAGTTGTATATTTACTTGATGACGGAATTCTGATTATATCATCTGCATGATTATCAATTTCACTATCACCTTCTGTTGCAATTGCTATTACAGGTGATTTTCTGGCTCTGCATTCCTGCATGTTGCCTATAATTTTATCTTTGCCGGGTATGTTATTAGCCATAGCAATCACCGGAACATTATCTTCAAGTAATGCTATAGGACCATGCTTTAACTCTGCCGCATGATAGCCTTCTGCATGCACATAACTGATCTCTTTTAATTTAAGAGCTCCTTCCAGCGCAACAGGATACAAATAACCACGACCTATGAAGAAAAAATTATCAGCAAAAGCATATTTATCAGCAACTTTTTTTATCTCTTTCGTATGTTCAAGCACTCTATTGACTAATTCTGGAATCCTCTTGACTTCCCGAACTATATCAACTCCAGCTCCAACAGATAACCTGCGTGAGCGTCCCAGTTTTAATGCCATCATCAATAATACTGCAACTTGAGAAGTAAACGCTTTCGTTGACGCAACCCCGATTTCCGGACCTGCATGCAAGTAGATGCCACGCCCAGTTTCCCTGGCTATGGTAGAACCTACAACATTGCATAAACCCGTAACTATTGCACCTTTCTGTTTCGCCTCGACAACCGCAGCAAGTGTATCTGCTGTTTCTCCAGACTGACTTATAGCAATAACTAAAGTTTTAGGCTCTATAATAGGATTCCTATATCTGAATTCAGCCGCCTGCTCAACATTTGCCGGGATATTTGCAAGATCCTCGAAAAAGTATTCACCTACCATTCCTGCATGCATACTAGTGCCGCATGCAGCCATCGTAATGCGGGAAATTTCAGCCATTTCTCTAGGGGAAAATCTTAGACCTGATAAAACTGCAGATCCATGTTGCTCATCCACTCTGCCTCTTATTGCATTCGACAATGCTTCAGGCTGTTCAAAAATCTCTTTCAGCATAAAATGCTTGTAACCACATTTCTCTGCAGCTGAAATGTCCCAGTCAATTTTTGCCATTTCACGCGATACTGGAACATTGTCAATGTTGCGTAACTCTACACCGCACTTTGTTACTACTGCTAGATCATCATCTGCTAGATATATCACATTTTTTGTATATGCAACTAATGCTGAAACATCACTGCCGATCAGCATTTCGTTTTCACCTACACCTATAACAATTGGACTCCCTCGACGAGCTACAACTATTTTGTCCGGTTCCTCAAGAGAGATTACAGCAGTCCCAAAAGTTCCTTCAACTTGTTTTAGCGCAGCAGCAGTTGCTTGTACTAAATCCCCGTCAAAACATTCTGCTATTAAGTGGGCTACAATCTCTGAATCTGTTTCAGATTTGAAAACATGACCCTTATCCTGAAGTTGTTTTTTTATACCGGCATAATTTTCAATAATACCATTATGCACTATTGCAAATTTCCCCGTATCATCTAAATGAGGATGTGCATTTAGTTCAGTCGGTGCTCCATGAGTCGCCCATCTAGTATGTGCTATTCCTAATTGGAAAACTTCTGATTGCTCTCTCTTAATTTCAGCAGTCAACCTTTCTTGAAGATTTTTTACTTTCCCAACTGCTTTAATTGTTTTTATCTCTGATGAACTTAATGCTGAAATGCCAGCGGAGTCATAACCACGGTATTCAAGCCTCTTCAAACCATCCATCAATGTATGTATAATATTTCTTTCACCAATATATCCAACTATACCGCACATTACTCAGCCTTTCTTTCAAATTCTTTTATTTTTTTTCTAACTCTAAGTACATTGTATCTTCTGGAAATTCAATGATAGATGCGTCTTTGTCATTCCACGCTAATTCCTCAGTCCTATACCCAGAAGAATTAAGTTTCCAGATATGCCAGGAATCTGGTGAACTTATACTTTTAAATTGAACAGTCGCTTCTATGTTGTTAACAAGCAATGGATAACCACCTGAAGATTTTAACCTTCTGAAATTTTTACCTCTCACTTCTTTCGTTGCCCAACCATTATTACGCTCTCTTGTAAACGCCTGTACCATAATATGGGATGAACTCGCAATTGGTTTATTATCTAATGATATAACCAGAACATTACCATACGCATTTTTCATTGAAATAACAACATCTTTTAAATTCTTTTTAAACTTTTTGCCGGTATAACCAACAAATGCCTGAGATTTTGGAGTGTCAACGGTTAGTTGTCCTTTCTGCCAGTTTAATTTCAATTCATTAGTTATACTGCGAACTGTTCCTTTCTTTACCTTTATGTACTTTTTAAACTTCTCTGCTTCATATATAAAGGTCTTGTCTGTTTTGTTTTTGCTGAAATAACAATCAATTTTTCCAACAAGTAAAGCAAATGGATTAAGTTGGTCTTTGGTATATTCGGGTATCTCTTTCAGTTTATTTTGGCTTGTTAGCGGAGATAAATTAAAATGATTCCCTTCTAAATTTAGAATATCATTATAATTTAGTTGATAATGCAATACATATTTACCTTGTTTTATATCTCCTCTTCTGAACATTAACGCATAACCCGGAAATTGCCCTAATACCGCTGGTGTCTGGACCCCAAATTTACTGAGACTGCCTTCCCAGGTAATATCATCTGCTTTGTACCATAAATATGTATCATGACCTTGAAGAGAAGAATAAGCAGCAACAAATGGCACTCCTTCTCCGCGACAGCTGTTCGGATGCTTCCAGGCAGTTTCCGTAATAACTGTAGCTTTGTTTTTTACAATAGGGCGCACAACAGGTGATCTGAAAGGATTTCTTAATACAGAATAACTTTTCAGGAATGCCCCGTTTGTTAATGGTTTACTCATATCTTCCGGTTTGATAGGATCTACAAATGATGTTGCCGCCACAATATCTCCTGCAGATTTTACATAGGTATTGACCGTTCCAACTATTTCAGGATTTAGTGCTGTTCCATCCCCTGTGCAAATAGCAGCTTGGAATTGACATTTATTTCTTAAGAATTTAATCAGCTCCTTATTAATTTTTTCAAGCCTTTTAGAGATAAATTTTATCTGATCTCTTTTCCTTTTATTCAAATAATCATAACGAGGACTGTTGATTATATTTTTTGCATAATCCGTATAAGGGAACATCGTGAAAATATAATTTCCTGTAGTACCATCTTTTTTTGTAACAGGGTGTAGTTTCTGAGGTTCTGACCAACTTTGAATTATTTGGCTAGAATCACCATATTTATTCATAAGCCATTTTTTAAATTGCTTTTCAAAAATCTGCTTTGTTTCCGGTGAGAGCTTTTCAAGATTATCATCGAAAATACTAGGCCCATTTTGTATTTCAAACCAGACAACAGTTGGATCATCACAAATAGCTAACTGAGTGTATGGATTTTCTTTTAAAAGAAATTTAGCCCACTTTTTATATAATGTTCTAAATTTTTTGCTGAAATATAACATACCGTAAGGATGATGTTTGTTCTTCTGTGATATTTCATAGTCTTCAGGATTAAAATTAGCTAGAGCTACATAAATCCCATTCTGCTTACATGCATAAATAAAATAAAACAAGCGGTCAAGAAGAAATTTATTACTCTTTCCTAATCTTCTCTTTGCAGGATTACATAAAGTGCCTTTGATTCTCATTAAATTTACTCCATGTATCGCAGCATCATGGACAAATTTATCAATATACTCATCATCCATTTTAAGCTGATTGTATACATTCATACCCCAGAAACGGGCTTTTGTCCCATCTCCAAATTCAAATCCATCTTTCCCTACTTTACAGAATCCATGATTGCCTGATGTTGTTTCATTAAGAGTGATCTTTTCAAAAAGAGATTTTCCCTTTCTATCAATTTTTTTCGCATTGTCAAATACAAACCATCCGTCAGATGGAACAGGTTCTTGTCCTGGCTTAACTTTTCCGTGCGGCATATAATCACTGTCTGCAATTAATAAAATACAATCTATTCCGGCTTTTATTTTCCCGTTGGTGGCAGGTTTTGAAAATTTAACTTTTAATGTGTTTTCTCCTTCATGCAAATCAACTGAACCATAAGGGACCCAGCAAACTGATGTGTTTGCATTTAATGCCTCATAGTTGAATGACGGCTTTAATAATGAGCTCTTCTCCCAGGATAAATCATTGATTTTTACAAAAAACGGACTCTCTTCTTTTTTATTAAATTCTCTTATCCATAAATAAAATTTACCACTCATCTGTGAGAGAAACTTCCATTTTGCCTTATATCCGTCGGGCTGCGAAACGGAATTTTCTGTTTGTGTATCAACGCTGCAGGTAAGCCATTTATTGTCCGAGAGTAAATCAGATTCCGATGGAAAGGCGCCTGTACCGTTGTGGAAGTTATTTTCTGCATTTTTTTCTCCTTCCAACCATATGTAAGGAGTTATAAATTCATACTTTGACATAATTGCAGGTTTACGCCAGCCGTTAGATATATTCGGTCTGAATTCTTCCGTACTTAAATAGAAAACATCAAAACCAGCTATAATCTGTCCATTTTCTTTCGGGGAGACTTTGATCTCAAATTTGTGTTTGCCGGCTTTTAATTTGATTTTTCCGTATTTGCACCATACAAGACTTACATCCTTAGGACCTAAATCAGTCAGTGTTCCGGACATGAAAGGATGAGATTTTTCTACTTTTTGCCATTTGCCGGAATCAAATCTGTATTCCCAGGGTGATGCTAAACTTCTTAAATATTCTCTTACATAAAAATTATATTCACCATCAGACGGAACTTCAATCTCATATTCTGCACTAAGTGTCTTTTGTGTCTCTTTTGGTTTCGTAATTATACAACTCAACCATTTTAAATTAGAAAATTGAGTCTTTTTTATATCTTTTGCCAATTCCCCGGATTCCGGAAATGTGGTTTTTAATACTTTTTCACTTTCCCACCATAATGCATCTTCAGCAAATACTGAATACATTACCGTAAACATTAATACGCAAAACATAAACTTAAGGTGTCTAAGCATAATTAACCCCTTTCTTTAATCATTAATTTATTTTTCGTCTTTAATTTTTTTATCTTCCTGTTTCTGCTTTTTTTCACATTCAGGACATACTCCACGCAATACCCCTGTAGTCTGTCCATCTTCCATCTTCCATTTCTTTAAATAGTATATCGTATCACACCATGAACATACAACCGGAACAATCTTATCCATATCACTGATATCTATCTGTTTTGTAACATTGATCTGATTCTTACTTTTCATTTTGATCTTTTTCATTTAGAAATTTATCTAACTCAATCTGCTGCTTTTCCTCACAGTCCGGACAAATCCCATGGGTTATGCCCGTTGGACTCCCTGCAGCAACTGACCATTGCTTGATATGGTATATTTTATTACACCAGGAACAAACAACGGGTATAGTTTTAACTATATCGTCAACATCTACTTCTCTTGTTCTTTCAAAATCGATTTTACTCATTGATTATTTTATCATTCCACTTTTACGGGCATATTCAAATATCCCACCTGCATCAATTACATCCTTCACTCCTCCAAGAGCCCTTATTGACACAACATCTCCAGATGGCAGAATAACCTCAAGTTTATCAATATCTATTTCAATATTATCGCCTGTTTTTAATACTTTATTAAGCGGTTTCAGTATCTCCATCGGGTAAACTTCACCCGTTGCAATGCAGTTTCTGTAAAAAATTCTTGCAAATGAATTTGCTATAACAGCTTTGACGCCAGCTGCTCCTAAACTCACCGGTGCATGCTCCCTGCTTGACCCACAACCAAAGTTGTTTCCAGCAATGATAATCGGATAATCCGTCGTGGTGCTCCCTTCTTTTACAAAACGCTCTTCATATTCATCCGGAAGTCCGCACAAAGCATAACTACCAAGCTTCTCATACTCCTCTGCTATCGTAGGTACTAGATTCAAATATTGTGCCGGTATTATCTGATCTGTATCTATATTATCTCCAAGAATATATACTTTACCTTTTATTGTATTCGACATTTTTTCTCCTCACAGATTTCTCCTCACGGATTGAGTTAATCTATCATATTTTTTAAAATTTTCAAATATTTTATTCCAGCGTTAATAAAACTGCACAAAAAATATCTTCTGAAATCTTTTATTAACACTTTTTATTCATTTTTTATACATCAGCCGCACTTATAAATCCTTTTAATGCTGAAGCTGCCGCTGTCATTGGTGATGATAATATAGTTTTTGAATCCTTTGAGCCCATTCTTCCGGGAAAATTCCGATTAGTCGTGCTGATGCATACTTCCGACCCGTTACACCTACCATAGGTGTCAATAGGCCCTCCTAGACACGCGGCACAAGATGGCTGTGCAATTTTCATGCACCCGGATTCTTCAAATATTTCGCGTAATGTTTTATCTTCAATCATAATATTAGAAAGAGAACGCTCCACATCAACCGTAGATGGAACAATGTAGGTGTCAACTTTGACTTTTTTCCCTTTTAGTATTCTCGCAGCATATATGAAGTCAGTAATCTTACCGCCTGTGCAACTACCAATATATGCACGGTCAATTTTTACATCCGCTCCGTCTTCAGCATTCATTATATTATCCGGAGAATACGGCATAGCCACCACAGGTTTTAATTCCGAAGCATCATATTCATAGATGTTTTTATACTTTGCATTCTCATCACTTTTAAAACATCTGAAACCTTTCGAAGTACGACCTCTCAGGTATTCAATAGTTTTTTCATCTGCTGCTATGATACCATTTTTTGCTCCGGCCTCAATCGCCATATTGCAAATTGTCATTCGCTCCTCTACCGATAAACCGCTGATTGTTGTTCCGGAAAATTCCATCGCACAGTAAGTGGCTCCGTCTACTCCTATATCTCCAATAATTCTCAGGATTATATCTTTTGCTGTAACATTTTCAGGAAGCTGACCATTGATAACAAATTTTATACTTTCAGGTACCTTAATTAAGAGCTTGCCCGTCCCCATTACAAAACCCGCATCAGTATTACCTATTCCTGTCGAAAATTCCCCTAACGCTCCATGAGTGCATGTGTGCGAGTCTGTCCCAAATAATACCTCGCCGGGGCGACAATGCCCTTTCTCCGGTAATGTTACATGACATACTCCCGAATAAGTATCATCTGCAGGATCATAAAAATATTTAATCCCTTGCTCTTTAACAAACTCACGGAGAACATCGACATTTCTATGACATTTTTCGTCTTCCGTGTATATATAGTGATCCGGAATAATTACAACTTTTTCCTTATCCCATACCTTAGCATTTTTACCGAATTCTCTCTGAAAAACACCCACGGTTCCAGGTCCGCATACATCATGCGTCATAAGAATATCCGCATTTACCCAAATATTATCCCCGGGGCTTACTTTCGATGCCCCTGATGCAAAAGCTAGTATCTTCTCTGTTATTGTCATTCCCATTTTTATTCTCTGCTCCTTCCTTATCTTAACATTCTAATATTAAATTATTTATCTTATCGGCAATTATTCTGTTGTTTACAGGCTTTTACCGCATTATGCATCAGCATTGCTATGGTCATCGGACCAACTCCTCCCGGAACAGGCGTGATAAGAGATGCCTTCTCAGATACCTCTTTAAACGCCACATCTCCTGCTAACCTATACCCACGCGGAGAATCTGAATCTTCAATACGATTGATTCCGACATCAATAACCACTGCTCCAGCTTTTACCATTTCGGCTTTCACAAATTCGGGTTTGCCTATGGCAGCTATTAGAATATCCGCTTGTCTGGTTATCTCTCCAATATCAGGCGTCCTAGAATGACATACTGTCACTGTCGCATTTGCTCCTTCTGCTTTCTGTACTAATAGCGACATCATTGGTTTCCCTACAATATTGGAGCGACCTATTATAACAGCATGTTTCCCGCACGGATCTACATTGCTGCGCTTCAGTAATTCAATTATCCCGTTGGGCGTACAAGGCAGAAAACCACCTTCATCCCCTAAAAGCATTTTCCCTACATTTACTGGATGAAAACAATCAACATCCTTATCCGGATTGATTGCTTTGATGACCGCTCCTTCATCAATCTGAGGCGGAGGCGGTGATTGAACTAAAATCCCATTGATTTTATCATCATTATTTAATTCTTCAACAATAGCTAAAACTTCATCCTGAGTCGCATCTTTATCCAAAACAATTTTCCGTGAATAAATTCCTAGCTCTGCTGTCTTTTTAACCTTCATGTTAACATATACTTTTGATGCCGGATCCTCTCCAATCAAAACTACCGCAAGACCTGGTTCTATTCCCATCGATTTAAGCTCTTTTACTACTTTTGCAGTCTCATCATGTACTGCTAATGCTATCGCTTTACCATCTATAATTCCTGCACTCATTTTTACTCTTTTTAACTCCGTGTTTATTGATGTTTTACTATAATTTTTTTATCTTCGCATAAAACTCATCTAACAATACATCATCTACAGTTTTTAACAAGTTTTTTTGTCTTTTTTGTACTTAATATTTGTTAACTTTTATTTTCATACTCATTTTCATTTCATATATACTTGTTTTTACATTTCTAAGTGTTATAATATCAATTCATATTTTAAATTGATTATTAAACTAACTTTTATAAATATTGGTACTTTTTATGAATAATTTGGCTGTTCGACATTACCCTAAATTTACAGTCGTCTTACTGGCGGCTTTTCTCTTTATATCTATGCCTGCTCCTAAAGCTCAGGCATTTGAACCAATTTCTATCTCTCTCATCGCTGCGGCTCTCGCCCCTATCGTTATTCCATATGTGATTAAAGCACTTCCATATATCTGGAAAGGATTTGTGAATATGTCAGGAGCTATGTGGGATACAGGTGTCGAATTCTTCAGAACTGGTTATCTTATCTTAGGCCTTTTTGAATGTACTATAGGTGCCCCTTTCGGTATGTTTCAGTATGGACTTGCAAACCTCTATGATGGAGCTCTGGCTCCTTTCAAAGGAGCTCTCTATGCTTGCCTTATTCCCATTCGAACGGTAGGCTTGATGAATAATTAGCTACTTTAATGCAATTATATACAAATATATACAACAAAATACAGTCTAATCTGCTTTCCATTAAGGAAAAATTTATGCTGGAAGCTATTCAGTTGGCAGAAAAAGGCCTCTCTTCTGCTTCTCCAAATCCAATGGTTGGAGCTCTAGTTGTAAAAAATGGTGTTATTGCGGGGAGGGGATACCATGAAAAATATGGAATGCATCATGCTGAAATAAATGCAATAAATGATGCAGGTATTGAAAATTGCAAAAATTCGATTCTATATGTTACTCTCGAGCCATGTTCAACATACGGAAAAACTCCTCCCTGCACGGAGGCAATTATAAAGGCAGGATTTTCTGAGGTTGTTATTGCATCAACAGACCCGAATCCGAAGCATGCAGGGCGTGGACTGGAGATATTGACTGATGCCGGAATTGAAGTGACTGTCGGGATTCTCTCAGATATTGCTGACCAACTGAATGAAGCATTTTTTTTCAGAATTACTCATAACAGACCGTTTATACTTCTTAAAATGGGAATGACTTTGGACGGGAAAACTGCAGCTCCGAACGGCCATTCTAAGTGGATAACATCAGAGAGTGCAAGGCAGAGGGTACAGTACTTGAGAAGATGGGCTGATGCCGTAATGGTCGGAGGTAATACCGTCCGTAATGACCGCCCTTCTCTTAATGTCAGGAATGCTGACGGTACTGTTGATAGTTCAGTCACTCAGCCTTTGCGTATAATTGTTTCTTCCAGAATATCTGAAAATATGGCTGAAAAGTATTTAGCTGCAGGAGAATTACCCATTATTATTAATCCTGATTCCAAAGAAAAATGGATAGAAGCGTTAACAATTATTGCAGATAAAAGAGTTAACGCTGTTCTCTTGGAAGGCGGTTCAAAATTAGCTGGAGAGCTGATCCAATATGGTTTAATTAATAAATTTGAATTTCATATTGCTCCAAAAATATTAGGCGGAAATGATTCATATCCGCTTGCTGAATTGCCCAACCCTAATTCTATGAATGACGCTTTAGAACTCACTCGCGTAAACTTCTACCCAATTGGAGATAATTTAATCTATTCAGGATACCCTGTATATAAAAATTAAAGTTTTATATACAGCATAAAGTTTTTAAAAATAAGGAAAATTATTTTAACTTTCTTGGTTGGGTGAAAATATAAAGATAGCTCACCAGCCAGCATTAATCAGGTCACTCATAGATATTTCTGACTTCTCTGAATGAACAAGATGGGATGAAACTTGTTTTTCAATAAATTTTGCAAGCATATCTGCCTCAAGATTGACAATCATTCCTGGTCTTCGTTCCTGTAGAGCTGTATCACTTAAAGTTGTAGGTATTAAGTGAACATTAAATGTTTTATCAGTTAAAGAAGCAACTGTTAGGGAAACTCCGTCAATCGCAATACTTCCTTTTTCTATTACAAACTTTGCAATACTCTTCGGAAGTTCTACTGTTAAAATAATATCTGCCGTGTTATGCTTCCAGTCAAACACCTTTGCGGTAGTATCAATGTGACCTGAAACAAAATGCCCTCCGAGCCTGGATCCAACTGCTAAAGCCCGTTCAAGATTCAGAGCAGAATCAATTGGCAATACACCAAGATTTGTCCGGTTGAGAGTTTCATTAAGTACATGAAAAACAAGCTCAGATTCAGAAAAAGCCTCCAGTGTCAGACAGGTACCGTTTACTGCAATACTTTCTCCTAACTTTAAATCTGAAAACTGGTCAGATAAAACTACAGTTAATTTTGCCGTATCTCCGGATATTTCTCTTGCCCCCAGTAACGCTGTTTTTTCAACTAACCCTGTAAACATGACAAAGCCTCCTCAATTTTCCGCAAAGAAATAGGTCCTTCACGCAGAACTTTAGGTTCCGATCCAGTCATATCAACTACAGTAGAAGCTTTTCCATCAGTAACGGCTCCAGCATCTACAACAGCATCAGGAGGAAACTCCAGCATATCCAACGCTTCCGCAACAGTTGTAGGCGGCGTCCCCCCTGAGATATTTGCACTTGTTGCAGATAATATAAGATTGGTTTTCTGCATAAGGTTAAGTAAAAAAGGATAATCAGGAATCCTGAAACCTATTGTCTTTTCAGATGAATTATTTTTACTATTAACAATTATGGTCAGAGGTCCGGGACACAATTTCTCTGCTACAATTTTTACTTCGTCAGTAATAATTGCACCCGTATCCTGCAGAGCATCAATATCGGGCACAATCAACTGGAGGCGTTTACTTTTTTCGCGCTGTTTCATACTGAAAATTTTTTCAATCGCTATCTCATCATTATATTTACAGAAAAGACCATAAACGGTTTCCGTAGGTAGAAGAAGAACAGGACTATCATAATTCTGCAGAATATTTGCACAGAATATTAAAGCATCATTTTCTAAGTTTCCAGAATTATCTTTCATCTGAGACTCCAGGTTATTCAGTAATTCTTTTCTGCATACTTTTGGGAACCCACTGAATTTTATCAGGGATGCCTATAGGAAAAATACGGACATTCTCATAGCGCTTGTCAATGGCAGTTAAAGAATATGGTGAAAAAAGAAAAGTATAAGGCTGTTCTTCATGCATTATTTTATGAAATTTATGGCAAAGTTCAATTCGCTTTTTCAAATCAAAACAAACACGGATTTCCGCTATCAACTTATCTGCTTCCTTGTTTTTAAAACCAACATGATTACTGGATTCAGGCATATCTGCCTGTGAAGAATGCCATAGCTGATATGGATCAGACTCAAGCCCTAAACCCCAGCCACAAATACACGCTTCAAACTCTTTCTTGCCAAGTAGTTGAATAAATACAGACCACTCAATTTTATTGATATTCATAATTACACCAGCTTTTGCCATATCTTCTTTAATCATAGGCAGCATTTTATCATAAGTCTGACTGTTGTTAGGAGAAATTATGGTAAATTCAAAATTTTCCCCGTCTTTATCAAGAATACCGTCCCCGTTAGTATCTTTCCACCCTGCCTGATTTAATAATTCAAGCGCTTTCGACACTGAAAAAGAATACGGCTTGATTGTTTTATCATTATAAACTGTATCTATAAAGAAATTGCCGGTAATAATTCTTGCAAGCCCATGATAGACTTCTTTAATGATACGCTTACGGTCAACAAGATGTGTTAAAGCCTGACGGACCCGTTTGTCCTTAAAAATAGGCTTTTTAAGATTATAACCGATATATCTGTAAACACGCGCAGGGTATTTTAGTTTTTTGAGAAAACCTTTCTGAGAATCAAATTCCTTGACCGAAGTATTATTAACCCATTGATCAGGAGATAAAGACATTTCATCAATGCGTTTGCCCAGTAATGCCTGAAATTGAGTATTTTTATTTGCCATAATTTTCAGTTCAAGATACTCTATCGGCGGTTCAATTCCTAAATCAGACCCGTAATATTTTTCCCATTTTTTTAGAATGATTTTCTGGTTTTTATCCCATCCGGCAAACCTGTAGGGACCGCAGCCAACAACAATTCTGTTCCTCTGATGGTCATCATTAAATTTCTCAGGGTCAAACGGTCCGGAATATGCATGGTAAAGATGCCGCGGAAGTGGTTGAAGTCCTAAAGTCATACTTTCAGATAAAAAATATTTTTTCTTCCAGTGAACCTTAAATTCATAATCAGAAATAACTTCTATCCCGTCAAGATCTTTCATGTACCCCCTCAATGGCGCACAGTCCGTCTTGGGATTTTTAATTACATCAACATAAAATTTGAAATCAGCGGCAGTTACTGGTACATTAGTCCACTCTTTACCAGTAACTGGATCTGTAAAATCATGCCAGAGAACTCCTTTTCTTAAATGAATTGTATAAGTCATTTTGTCATCGGATAAAGACCAACTTTCAGCCAGCATAGATTGAAATTCTTCAGGCTTGGCATAATTGCGCTCAGCAAGACTGTCAAAACAATATCCCCAGATCGCACCGGCTAACGATTCATTGTTAATCAGATAATTCATGTTCTTTGTCTGTGAAGTGATTGCTGAAATTTTTCTGCCTCCAAAATCTGCTGCAGAGTTAAAAAATTCGAGATTGGCAACTTGAATGTTTTTAGGCTTTTCTGATAAAGAATTATTTGACTCATCCGGATTCACACTACTTTTTTCATTAGAAACTGCAGCCTGAATAAACTGCCTGCCTGGATTTTTTAGAGTTTTTTCAATATTTTTCAGAGTACGCAGAAGTATGCGGTTATCCTTGATAAGTTTCTCTTCTCTCAGACGCTTAATGTCAATGGAGTTTACAATCGCATACCCGAAAAATACAATAACAAGGAAAATGAGAAAAAGCATCAAATTCCCAAAAATATTTTTATTCATTGCTCTTCTTCCTATTTAATTTAAAATTTAAAATTTGTTACTTGCTCCAAGTTTCAGTACTAATATTCATTATTTCAATAACATGCAGCAGGAGCTTAAACTTTACTTCGTTTAAAAGTGAAATCAAGCTTAATATAAAGAAAAGCTTTTTGGAAATATGAAGATAATAACAAAAAATCCCTGAAATTTTTTAGAGCGACAACTCCTTTTTAATGGTATAAATAAAAAAATTTAAATTATTGTTTGCAATAATTCTCTTTCAGTGTACACTATTAGGCTCGATTTTTTTATTATATATATTGATATATGTATATGATTTTTCGAATCAGAGAATAGATTAAAAGAAAGATAAAATATTTAAAATAAAATAATAAAACAGGAAAATAAAATGGAAAGATATACTTATCATCCGGGGAAGACTGGTTTGTATGATTTTGCAAATGAACACGATGCCTGTGGTGTTGGTTTTGTAGCAAATATCAATGGTAATAAAACTCATAAAATAGTTCAGGACGGAATTAAAGTTCTGGAGAATCTCATGCATCGTGGCGCTGTTGGCGGAGATAATAAAACCGGAGACGGTGCAGGAATTTTGATGCAGATACCTGACGATTTCTTCCGTTCGCTCGAACCTTTACAGGATCTTCCTAAAGCCGGTAATTATGCTGTCGGAATGATTTTTCTCCCCCAGGATAAAAAACTTAACAAACAGTGTATTGAAGTACTTGAAGATGCATTAAAAGAAGAAGAATGCGGAATTATTGCATGGCGCGATGTGCCGGTAGACCCTTCCTGCCTTGGAAAAATATCAGCAGACTGCAGACCTGATATTAAACAGGTTTTCATTTCAAAAAATGACACTATTAAATCAGCTGATGAGTTTGAACGCAAATTATACCTAGCCCGCAGAATTGCAGAAAAACGCCTCAACCCTATCCCAGAAATCGGCGAACAGTTTTATGTGACAAGTATGTCCGCTAGAACTATCATATATAAAGGCCTGCTGCTTGCTCCTCAAATGTCGGTCTTTTTCCCGGATTTAAGCAATAAAAAAATGAAAAGTGCACTTGCTCTCGTCCATCAACGCTACAGTACAAATACTTTCCCGACTTGGCCTCTGGCTCAGCCTTTCAGATTTATGGCTCATAACGGAGAAATTAATACTCTTCGCGGAAATATCAATCAGATGCGCGCTAGAGAAAAGGCTTTCGAATCTGATTTATTCGGTGATGAACTTGAAAAATTGCTTCCTGTAATTCCTGAAGATTTAAGTGACTCAGGGTCTCTCGATACAGTTATCGAATTTCTTAGTGCGGCTGGGCGTTCGCTACCTCATACAATGATGATGCTTATACCAGAAGCATGGGGTGAAAAATACCAACTCGGTCAGGACCTGAAAGGATTTTTCGAATATCATGCAGGAGTAATGGAACCTTGGGACGGACCCGCTGCTGTTGCTTTTTCAGACGGTCGCACAATCGGCGCTTTACTTGATAGAAACGGTCTTCGCCCAGCAAGATATACCATTACAAAAAAAGGTTTTATCGTATTAGCTTCTGAAGCCGGAGTTCTTGATATTCCGGAAAAAGATGTAGAAAGTAAAGGATGCCTGCGCCCCGGAGAAATGCTCTATGTAAATATTCCGGAAAAACGCGTACAGTTTGATGATGAAATCAAACACCTGATTGCTAGAAGTCAACCATATAGACGCTGGGTTGAAGAAAATCGCATCGTTCTGCACGGTTTTTTTGATGCCGCATCTCCTGCAATGGTGGATCATGAGACCATCTGGAAGCGTCAAATGCTCTTCGGATATTCTCGCGATGAATTGAAAATGATTTTAAAACCTATGACTGAAACAGCCCATGAACCTACAGGATCAATGGGAAATGATGCAGCTCTTGCCGTATTATCGGAAAAACCTCAACTGCTTTTCGCTTATTTTAAACAGCTCTTTGCTCAGGTTACAAACCCTGCTATTGACCCTATAAGAGAAGAGCTGGTTATGAGTCTTATGACTTTTATTGGTAACCAAAAAAATATTCTGAACGAAAAACCTGACCTGGCACACCTTTTAAAGCTCAAACACCCGATCTTAACAAACGATGACCTTCAAAAGCTTACAACAGCTCAGATTCCTACATTTAAATCTGAAACATTCAAGATTGCATTTAAAAACGGCTCTGGCAAAGATTTGAGAAAATCTCTTGATAAATTAAATAAGGATGTAGAAAAGGCTGTTAAATTAGGAATTCCTGTAATAGTTCTTTCTGATAAAAATCTGGAAGATGATGAAATTCCAATACCCTCCCTTCTTGCCACTGCTTCAGTTAACAGTTACCTGATCCATAAAGGTATAAGAACAAGCGCCGGTCTGGTTATCGAAACCGGAGAAGCAAGAGAAATTATGCATTTTGCATTACTGCTCGGTTACGGAGCTACCGCTATTAACCCATATCTCGCATTTGAAACAATTGCTGATATGCATGCGTCTGGTCAGATTATTGATTCAGTAAGCCAGACGAAAGCTGTGGAAAATTATATTAAAGCAATTGGCAAAGGCCTGCTGAAAATTATGTCTAAAATGGGAATTTCAACACTGCGCAGTTACCGCGGCGCACAGATCTTCGAAGCTGTCGGCTTAAGCAGAGAATTTATTGACAAATATTTCCCATGGACAGCTTCAAGAATTAGCGGAATAGGCCTCGAAGAAGTAGCTAAAGAAGCTCTTCAGCGTGCAAATGCGGCAAACTCGATGGCTAAACAAAGACAGTTAGCATGTATTCTCCCAACTTCAGGTCAATATTTCTACAGAACTAAAGGAGAAAAACATCTCTGGACTCCTGAAACAATTTCAAAACTCCAGAAATCCACCCGTACAAATAATTATAAGATATATAAAGAATACGCTTCTTATATCAATAACCAGGAAAAACACCTTTGTACTCTAAGAGGTTTGTTCCAATTTAAAAAAAGAAAATCAATTTCATTGGATAAGGTTGAACCAGCATCTGAAATCGTTAAACGATTTGTAACCGGCGCTATGTCATTCGGTTCAATCAGTAAAGAAGCTCATGAGACATTAGCTATAGCTATGAATAGACTCGGCGGAATGAGTAACAGCGGAGAAGGCGGAGAAGATCCCGTAAGATTTAAACCACTGCCGAATGGTGACAGCCTATGCAGTGCAATTAAACAGGTCGCTAGCGGACGATTCGGTGTAACCGCTGAATACCTTGCAAATTCTAAAGAAATTCAGATTAAAATTGCTCAGGGTGCAAAACCTGGTGAAGGCGGACAACTCCCGGGGCATAAAGTTGCTAAAGAGATCGCAAGAGTAAGACACTCAACTCCGGGCGTTACTCTGATTTCTCCACCTCCTCATCATGATATTTATTCTATCGAAGATTTGGCTCAGCTCATTTATGACCTGAAAAATGCAAATCCTGAATCCAGAATCTCTGTAAAACTTGTTTCCGAAGTCGGCGTAGGGACAGTTGCCGCAGGTGTGGCTAAAGCTCACTCTGATATGGTTCTCATTAGCGGACATGACGGAGGAACCGGTGCTTCTCCAATGACATCTATCAAACACGCAGGCTTACCTTGGGAACTCGGCCTTGCAGAAACTCAGCAGACTCTTGTTCTAAATAGATTAAGAGATAGAATACGAGTACAGGTTGACGGTCAGATGAAAACCGGTCGCGATGTTATAATAGGTGCTATACTCGGGGCTGAAGAATTTGGTTTTGCAACTGCAGCACTGGTTGTATGCGGATGTGTGATGATGCGTAAGTGCCATTCTAATACCTGCCCTGTAGGTATCGCAACACAAGATCCGGAACTTAGAAAATGTTATTCAGGTAAACCTGAACATGTAGTCAACTTCTTTATGATGCTCGCTGAAGAAATAAGAGAGTATCTTGCAGAGCTAGGTTTCAAAAAACTTGATGATATTATTGGTCGCTCTGACTTACTCGAAACAAATGATGCAATAAATTTCTGGAAGACAAAAAATCTTGATTTTTCTCCAATTTTTAAGAAAATTAAAGATTCCTCACTGCCGGTCAGACGCTTTTGCAAACAAGATCACGGTATAGATAAAGCGTACGATGTTCAGCTTCTAAAAACGGCAAAAAATGCCTATGAAAACAAAAAGAAAATCAGTAAAACATTCAAAATTGCAAATATTCACCGTACCGCAGGTGCGATGCTCTCAAACCAGGTGGCAAAACGCTACGGAAATGCAGGTTTACCGGATGATACAATTAATTTCACTTTTGAAGGTTGCGCAGGACAGAGTTTCGGTGCATTTCTCGCACACGGAATTACATTCCGACTGGTAGGTGAAGCCAATGACTATGTAGGAAAAGGATTGTCCGGCGGACGAATTATTCTCGTACCTCAGGAAAATATAAACTACGACCCGTCTGAAAATATTATTGCAGGAAATGTACTGCTCTACGGTGCAACAGGTGGTGAAATTTACATCCACGGCTGTGTCGGAGAAAGGTTTGCAATCAGAAACAGCGGAGTCCACGCTGTTGTGGAAGGTGTGGGCGACCACTGCTGCGAATATATGACCGGTGGTAGAGTTGTTGTACTCGGTAAAACAGGAATCAACTTCGCAGCAGGAATGAGCGGTGGAATAGCTTATGTCTATGACCACGACCACCTCTTTGATACAAGATGCAATCTCTCTATGGTGGACCTCGAGTCTATGGTAGAACAAGATGATATCGCTGAACTTAAAGATATGATCGAAAAGCATTTCAAATATACAGGCAGTAAAAGAGCTCAGCAGATTCTTGATAATTGGGAAAATGAACTCCATAAATTCGTCAAAGTGTTCCCAATGGAATACAGACGAGTTCTAGGACAAATGATGAAAGAAGATGCTGAAAAAGAAAGAGAAGTGGAAGAAAATTAATCCCCTTATATATCCCAGAGCTGTTTTTTTTAAATATCTCTGAAATATTTTTTAGATAGCCGGAAAAGTTTCTTTTCCGGCTTCTTTATTGTTTATACTATGTATGTGCTATTTTAGCTGTATTTAAGTATTTGATAATTAACCAGTAGTGCTTCAATATAAAAATAAAAATAAAAAGTTTTAATTCTTAAAATAAAATTAGAAAAAATACCCTTTCCAAACAGAAGGTGAAAAAGTATTTCAAAAAAATTTAGCAGTTTGCAATATCTTAGAATTATGATACATTTAGACAGTTTTTTCTGCTCCTGCATCAATTAAATTGCCGTCTCAGCAAGAATGCTTCTTAGCAGACTGAAATAAAATAACTGAATAAGAGTAATTCAATAAATATAATAATAAGGAATATTAATATGTCGAACGATTTGGATAAACAGGCTTTGAATTATCATAGCAAACCTCAGCCGGGGAAAACCGCTTTAGCAGTAACAAAACCGTGCTCAACCCAGAAAGAACTCTCATTAGCTTACACTCCAGGAGTTGCTGTCCCGTGTATGGCTATAAAAAATAATCCGGACGATGTATGGCTGTATACAGCAAAAGCAAATACTGTAGCAGTTGTTAGTGATGGCACTGCCGTTCTCGGACTCGGTAATATTGGACCGGAAGCAGGAATGCCAGTAATGGAAGGTAAAGCTGTTTTATTTAAAAGTTTTGCTGATGTTGATACAATCCCGATATGCCTGACTAAAGTTTTCAAGGAAGACGGAACTACTGATGCTCTCAAAATCATTGAAACAGTAGAACGACTGGAAGCATCATTCGGAGGAATCAACCTCGAAGATATTGCAGCCCCTGCATGTTTTGATATCGAACAGCATCTTTCAAAAAGTATGGCGATTCCTGTTTTTCATGATGATCAGCACGGAACCGCAATTATTTCACTTGCAGGAGTACTGAATGCACTCAAACTCGTCGGTAAAAAAATTGAAGATGCAAAGTTTGTAATAAATGGCGCCGGAGCCGCCGGTATAGCCTGTGCTGAATTTTATATTACTGCCGGAGCGAAAAGAGAAAACTTTTTTATGTGTGACTCTCACGGAGTACTTTGGACCGGACGCAATGACCTCACCCCTGAAAAACTTAATTTTGCTTGCGATTATGATGCCGGCTCTCTCAAAGATGTGGTGAAAGGGGCAGATATATTGGTCGGTGTTTCAGCTGCAGATTGCTTTACTGAAGAAATGATTCAATCAATGGCTGATAAACCAATTATTTTCGCAATGGCTAACCCACGTCCGGAAATTATGCCGGATAAAGCACTGAATGCAGGTGCAGCAATTGTCGGAACAGGTAGAAGTGATTTCCATAACCAAGTCAATAATGTCCTGGGCTTTCCGGGAATATTCCGCGGCGCTCTCGATATAAGAGCTTCTGTTATAAATGAAAAAATGAAACTTGCCGCATCTGAGGCATTAGCTGAAATTGTAACCGAAAAAGTTGAGGGTGAAGTAGCAGAAATACTAAAAAATGCTTACCCGGAAGATACGGCTGAAGGTATGTTTGACGGAGATAATCCACTTAAACCGGATTATGTTATTCCTAAACCTTTTGACCCGCGTGTCGTTCCTAGAGTGGCACGCAAAGTTGCAGAAGCAGGAATCAAATCCGGCGTCGCTGGAAAAATTATAACTGACTTTGATAAATATGAACAGGAAGTAATAGCCAGAATTAAAAAATCAACTTCTGCTTAAACTTTTCAAGGTATACTGTAAAAAAGAGATTTGAACCGAATGTTTAATATAACGATTAAAGCACTTTCATCTTTTCAGACTGGTAAGGATTTTGTCTCTGCCACAACAGAGACAGGAAATGTTGAACTTATAACATTGAATAAGTGCTTTAAGCGCAAATTTAAAAATTTCGGGCGTCTCGATAAAATGAGTAAAGCTATTGCTTATGCACTCGCGCCTCTACTCGAAAAATACGGATATTATCAGAAAGAATTGAAAAAAAATACTATTCATCTCTTCTTTTCATCAGAAGAAGCCTGCAATCATTCAGACCGTGAATATTTTAATGATTTTATTCAATATGGAGAGACGGCAGGCCGTGCAAATAAATTCCTTTATACACTGCCGACTAGTCCGCTTGGAGAAGCATCAGTCCATTTCGGACTAACTGGTAGAATTCTCTTTTTCTCTACCACAAAAAATGACTTTAATACTTTATTTAGACTCCTTCATAACTCATTAACTGCTTCAACTGTTGAAGCAGAATGCGCATTAGGTGGAATAGGCAGATTCGTTGATAATGACCCTGAGGTTATTTTTTTTCTCGTACACAAAAAACTTGCAGATTCCTCATCTTTAGACAAACTGATGACGGAAAATTTTTCTTTTTCAGATTTAAAACTTAAAATTATAAATAACAGCTTAATATGAAAATCCCCAACTACATTTGGATCGTCATTCCCGTATACAATCATTCTGCAACAATTAAAAATGTTGTTGAAAAAGCAGAAAAATACACATCTAATATTGTTGTTGTAGATGACGGTTCAAATGATGCAGATATAAAGCACCTTCTCGAAAACTGCGGAATACACATTATTTCACATAAAAAAAACCGGGGTAAGGGGGCAGCATTAAGAACTGCCGCAAACTTTATTCAACAAAATGAAGACTCAGCTTATATTATAACCCTTGATGCTGATGGACAGCATAATCCCGATGATATAGATAAATTTATTCCTTATATTACTGAAAATCGTGATATAATAATACTTGGCAATAGAGACTTCTCTTCCGGAAATGTTCCGGAAAAAAGCAAATTCGGCAGAAAATTTTCAAATTTCTGGATTCAGCTTGAAACAGGCTCTAAAGTTTATGATTCTCAAAGCGGATTCAGAGGTTACCCGCTTAATCTGCTTACTGATACAAAATGTATTTCAGAACATTATGCATTTGAAACTGAAATCCTTGTCCGCGGTGTATGGTCAGGCTTAAAAGTGATTAATGTCAATATTTCCGTTTACTACCCGGAAAAGAAAAAAAGAATATCTCATTTCCGTCCGTTTATTGACAACTTTAGAATTTCTATCCTACATTCCCGACTGACTGCAGAAAGATTTTTTAGATTAATACTGAGGAAATAATGCTTACAGCTCAAAAAATAATTGAAGTACTAAATCCGTCTGAGTATAATATTCATGACACGAATTCTATAATAAAAGGTGTTACAACCGATACAAGAAAGGAATGCTCCGGAAATTTGTTTCTTGCACTGAAAGGTATAAATTTCGACGGACATAATTTCCTTTCACAGGCAATAAAATCCGGTGCATCTCTATTATGCGTAAATGAAGAATATGCAGAACATTTAAAATCTGCTGGTTTCCCTTTTCTTGCCGTAAAAGATACTCTTAAAGCATATCAGACACTAGCTTATTATCACAGAAGCAAATTAAAATGTAAAATTATCGCAATCACTGGAAGCAGTGGGAAAACAAGCACTAAAGAAATCCTCTCATCAATCCTTAAAAAAATATACTCAACAGAAGAAGTATACGCGACAGAAGGCAATACAAACAATCATATTGGTGTTCCATATAATCTTCTTAAATTAAATAGTAATCATAAAGCTGCAGTAATTGAACTTGGTTCAAATCACCCAGGAGAAATCAGAGCTTTAACTGAAATTGTATGCCCGGAAATCGCTGTAATTACATCCGTTGGAAATGCTCATATTGAATTTTTTAAAAATCTTAAAGGTACTGCAGATGAAAAATCCGACATTTTCAGACCTACTGTAAATTATTTCGGGGAAAAATTTATACCTGCTGCTGCTATTCCACTTAATGCTACTCATTTCAATATTCTGAAACAAAAAACAGACGCTCAGGTTGTTACTTTTGGAAATAATCCGGATAAATGCGATATTACATATGAATATATTGACGGTAATATTTATGGAAGTACTATCAAATTATCAGGCAGTAAATCTTTACCTGAACCAATAATAACAAACTGGACTCTGCACGGAGAACATCAGGCTTCAAATGCAGCAGCGGCAGTCGCTGCTATATCTTTTCTAAAATACCCGATTCCGTTACAAACAGTTATTGAAGGATTAAAAAACGCCTCTCTGCCGGGTTACAGAATGAAAGTTTTTATAGAAAATGGTGTAACATGGGTCAATGATGCCTACAATGCCAATCCCGACAGTATGATGGCAACTCTGAACTGGTTTAGTCAAACTCTTAAAAAAGAAGATAAATTTAATAATAAAATAATTATTCTTGGAGATATGCTTGAAATAGGTGAAACCTCAGATGAACAGCATCGTAAAATACTTTCTCAAACACTCAGTTTATTTCCTGATTCCAATATCATAACAGTAGGTGAATCTTTTAAAAATGCTAAAATTCAGTCCGCTTTAACTGACGAAACTGTCGTTTCTTTGTCAACATCTGAACAATGTGCCAACCTTCTGAAAAAACTTTTAAATAATAACGATATAGTATTCTTAAAAGGCTCCAGAGGCTTGAAACTGGAAAAATGCCACCAGCTAATTCCATAATCAGCTTTTGAACGGTGTGATTTTTTTGAAAGGGACAGGTTGATATTAAATAAATGGTATTTATATACTATCTTTTCCGGTTGAGAAAGAGGATTACCTGTAAATACAGATGTCTTTCAATAATGTTGTAGCATATTTATGTGATTTTGAAAAAAAGTTATGATTTTTGATATAAATCCCTAGAATCAAGACAGGGGAGATGGTATCTTTATTTTTAATGAAGATATTGAATTATATGAAACTGAAAATTATTCGATTAGAAGATCAGATTAGGTATTTCTGAGCATTTTATAACAGTAAATGGAAGTTCCGTCATTGGTTTTACCGTGACTGAACTGCTTTTTCATTACTTTTTTTGCATCCCTGAACTGACAGGCAATTTTCTGGACAAATGCTTTTGAACCTATAATGCCGCCATCTGTCCAATGGCGTGTGCGTCTGAGAAATTTTACAGGCATAGTTTCTCCTTTTTTGGCTTCTTGAACCATTTCAAATAGTTCTTTGCCGGCTATACCTTTTTCCGATAATGTAATACGCACAAGTTCACTTTCAAACAGATTAAACAGTGCTAGGTCACTCCAGTTATCCGCAACTGATCCAAGTGCACCTTTCATATGTTTTATGAAATTATTATGAAAAATATGTTTACCTGAACCTTTATACCAGCCCCAGGTGCAGTGCCTGTAGTCTGATGTTGATTCTGTAAGTCTGGCTCTGAGCGGATTTAATTCAATATACTCAACAACCTGCCATAAAGCATTTCTTCTTTCTAGAATTGTACTTTTGAATCTGTCTGCCCAGAGGGTGCCGCGCCTGTCATATTTACGGTTAATGTAGTTTGTTATCTGCTGTTGAAAAATTTTCATAAAATGACTGATGTCAGTCATGTTTTTGCGAACTTTTTTAAGTTGTTCCTTATCATTAAGTTGTATATGCTTACTGAGTTTATCTTCTCCGTAAAAATTATTATGCCGTTTTACAATCTCTTTATCATCAGGCAGTTCATGAGTCTGAGGTTCATAAAGTACAATATGATAATGATTCCCCATCCAGCACATCGAAATAATTTCAAGAAGATAATATGAAGATAAACGCCGGATAAGATTCATTCCGTATTCTTTGTCAACATCCCTGAAAGGATACCAGTGTTTATCTCCCGCCACACGGTTCATCAGATGATAATAACAACCGCCGCCAAGAAGCTTTTCCCTTGCAAGTCTCATAATAAACCTCCTGATTTAGTGAATTATAATTTTTAATCACTTTATTTCAATTATATCAAATCTGCTGGAAAAAGTCAAATCCTCTATCAACCTGTCCCCTATAAGGAAAAAACAATCTCCAATTATTATTTACTGCTCTTACTTGTAATATTAAAATCAATGTGTATGATAAATATTATAATTCACTCATAAAAAAAGTAATAAAAAAAGGTAAAAAGTGAATTTCATTGAAAAAACAGTATTGTCAGCAATTCTTCTGGTTACTCCATTAGTATATTTCATATATCAATCCAGTTTAGCAATTGATAAACAATTTAAAAAGAATTTGACTACCCCTGATTCAGTATCAGTCAATGATAACATTGAAGTGTTGACTGACTTCTCTCTTACTTTAAGTTCTGCATATACATATACTTTTATTATTGGCTCTTGTCTATTTTTGGTAGTAGTATGGAAATTATTCCAAATTATTGTCCGCAAATACAGAGACGCAAATATGAATGATAATCTCTATTCTGAAGCAGCAAAAAGCAAAGCAGAGAAAGAGATAGAAAAATATACTCAGAAATATTCCTATTACGATCATAAAAAGAAAAAAGAGATAAAGGACAGATTAAAAAGGAGACGGTAAGTTGATTTTTAGATTTTCGCTATACGGGTTTCTTAAAAATCAACGGTATTTTGAACCGTTTTTTATTTTATACTGTATCGAAAGAGGTCTAAATTTTACGGATATCGGCTTACTGATTGGATTTAGAGAATTATCTATTTTTCTTTTTGAAATTCCTTCCGGAGCTCTTGCTGATACAATTGGCAGGAAACGAGTAATGGTAACATCATTTTTTGCATATACTATTTCATTTGCCCTCTTTTTCATATCAGAAAATATGCCGGCAATGTTTATCGGCATGTTATTTTTTGCTATTGGAGAAACATTTAGAACCGGCACGCATAAAGCAATTATTTTCAGCTGGCTGAGAAAAGAGAAGCGTGAAAGCGAAAAAACAACTGTTTATGGTTTCACCAGATCATGGAGCAAGTTAGGTTCTGCATGTAGCATTCCAATAAGTGCTTTAATTGTCTATTTTTTACACAATTACAGTTACTGTTTTCTGGTAAGTATTTTTCCCTGTATTTTAAATATAGTAAATCTGGCAACTTATCCAGAATATTTGGAAGAAAATAAATTAACTGCATTTTTTTCAGTTAATACTGTAAAAAATACAATGCTGAAATTATATACGAGTTTAAAGAAAACTGTTAAAAAGAGAGAATTAAGACAAATATTAATTGAAGCTATGAATTACGAAGGTTTATACAAAACGGCAAAAGATTACATTCAGCCGTTGCTTCAGTCTCTTGCGGCGTCAATAATGCTTCTTTCATCAGGTAATCAATTTTCAAATAATGCCTTGGTTTTCGGTGTTGTTTTTATTTTCCTTCATATTACCAGTGCAGTTGCGTCAAGAAATGCTGGACGCTTTGAAAATCTTTTTAATAATTCTAATGCAGCGTCTAGGATTTTATGGATAATAAATGGATCAATGTTTGGACTATTTACCCTGAGTCTTTATTTTGGCTATCATATTATTGAAGTACTTATTTTTATTGTACTTGCTATACTTCAAAATCTATGGCGCCCAATTTTGATTTCAAGGTGTTCTTCAAAAATAAATACTTATGAAACTGCAACCATTTTAAGTATTGAATCACAAGTGAAAAGTTTATTTACAATGATGGTTGCTCCCGTATTAGGATTTATAGTTGATTATACAGGTGGAGTTAATGAAAAACTCCGTTTTATGCCAATTGGAATAATCGGCATAATCATTCCATGCTTAATTCTGATAAGATATTACTCTATGAAGTGGAATATTGACCGGCGGTAAATTAATTATATAATTATTGTTAGCGTCTAAAGTTTAATCTTTGTCGTCCGGAGATATTCATTGTATTTCTTTTGACTGCAGTAGGGCGTTTATATTTTTTCTTTTTTACTTTATTTTTAGGATTTTGCCTTACTCTTTTAACATTTTTTTTATTAATGTGTTTATTTCTTATATTTTTGCCTTTTTGTTTTTTTCCAGTTTTGATTGAGAGGTTAGAGGATTTTATTCTGGCGTTACTTGCCGCTACTGCAATTTTACGACGAACTTCACTAGCTTTATCATCCCGTTCCAGTTTTAAAATATATTGAGTCGGTCCTAAGCTGACCACAGCAAGCTCTTCCGCCGGTTTTACATCCTGTAGAATATAAGATGTTCCTGCAATTTTTTCGCCAACTTTATAAAACTGTTTCTTTTCAAGTTCATTTTTAGCTTTAGCGGCGGTACTGGAAATGATTGCACCCTTCATCTCTCCAAATTTGAAAAGCCCCATTAATTCCAACTGATTCTGTTTTATAGTCTGCTCTACAACGACATTCTGCTCTGAATCATCAACTCCGCGGGTCGGGTCGAATAAATTGTTGTCATTTACATAAGTTAATCCTGGTTCCTTTAAAGGTTTTCCGGGTATTTGAAAGAACGGATCTACCTTGATGTCTGCTTCTTGAGGGGTATTTTCAAGGATAGAGGGAGGCGGAGGCGTTTTATAAGAAACATGCAGAACGGCAAGCATAACAACACAAATGCATAACATAAAATTCAGCAGAATGAACAATTTTTTCATATATAACTCCAAACAGACTTTTTCATTTGTCTGACAAAACTTTTCTTTTTCAAAACCACTAAAGACAATAGCATTAATGTATAAAAAAATCAAGTTGTCTAAATGAATAAACACCATGAACTTTATGACAGTCAATTAAAAAATATAAAGAGAATAAAAATTAGGAATTAAAGGCATATTTTAGCAATTTTATGCAAAAATATGATTTATTTTTTTAAAATCAACTTTTCTTACTTGTAATATGTCTAAATTACTGTTATTTCCTTGCTGCTATGAATAAAATTTAATAAAAAGGAGTTGAAAATATGCTGAATATTACCAAAGATAAAAGGAAAATTTCAGAGTTTATGAAAGAGAATCAGCAGAATTGGGATTCGGTTAGTGATGATTTTTTTGATGGAGCCTTTATTGGAGATGGGATTCAGGGAGCAATGGTAATAGCTGATGATCAAATACCTGATGCTATCAGAATGCTCATGGGGCGTTATGATATAATTGAAGACTCAATGATAGATGAGCTGGAATATTGTCATGCCCGTTTATATGCGGGCTCCATAATTATTAATCCTCAATTTGAAGTTTCAAATAAAAGTATGAAACTAGACCTTTGGAATGGAGAAGTTTCAGGGGTGATAGAGGGTAAAAATAAAAAAGTAAACTGGTCAGGGATTTCAGAACGGGAACATGGAGTTTTTATAATAAAAATTAGAGGCGAAATCAGTAATTCAGAGGTTGAAGCATTTGTTCGTCCTGAGTGGGGTATTTCCCCAAGTTTTTATCTCCAGAATAAGAACACAGATGATTTTGCATCATATTTGCCTCCGAAGCCTGAAGAGGTAAAAGAGGGAGATCTGAATTTGATTATCCAGAAACATCGTGCTTCAGGCTCACATGTTACAGCCTGGAAGAAAATTATCACTTCAGATGCATCAATATTACTTGTTTCGTTAGGTGTTGATTATTCAGAAAATAAAGATGAATCTGTAAGGAAAGCAGTAGAAGAAGCAACTGATAAAATAAATAAAGTAATTGCACAGGGAGTTGAATGTTGTATTGAAAAAAACAGGCAGTGGTGGAACCAGTATACAATGGAAAGTATGCTTGTGTTGCCAGAAGATGAATACTGGCAAAAATTCTGGTGGATGCAAATTTATAAATTCGGCTGTGCTTCAGCGGAAGAATCGGATCTTCTGATTGACAATCTTGGACCCTGGACCTGGAAGTGCGACTGGGGTGGTATTTGGTGGAATCTAAATATTCAATTATCGTATTTTCCGATGTTTTCCGCAAATAAATTGAAAACCGGTCGTTCTCTGATAAATGGCATAAACAGAATATATGATTCTGGAGAATTTCACCGCAACTCACCAAATGGCATAGGTATAACAGTTGGAAGAGCATCAACTTTTCAAGGTTCAAGTGATGCAGAATGGGCTAAAGAGTCAGGGAATCTAGCGTGGGTACTGCATAATTACTGGAAATACTGGAAATACTCTGGTTCTCCCCGTGAAATTGGGGAAAAGCTTTTTCAGATGCTGTCAGATAATGTCGATTATCTGATTTCCATACTTGAAGAAAAAGAAGACGGCAAACTTCACATGATGCCGTCCCGTTCTCCGGAATATCCACATCCTGAAGATAAACCCTATTTTCCGGATACAAACTATGCTCTGATGGGATTGAGATGGGGACTTCAGGCTCTTAAGACATTAGCATCTGAATTAGGTATAAATTATGATAAAGCTGAAGAGCACGCAGAAGCAGCAGCAAATCTTGTTGAGTATCCGAGAGATGAAAACGGTTTTAAAATTAATGCGGAGCAGTCTTATGATGTAAGTCACAGGCACTACTCTCATTTATTAGCAATATATCCTTATCATACGCTTAATCCTGAAACCGGTACAGATGAGGAAAAACAGCTTATCCGTACATCTCTTGAGCACTGGCAGAGCAAAACTGAAGCACTTCAGGGCTATTCTTATACGGGGGGATGCGCCATGTATGCAATTTTAGGCGAGGGAGATAAGGCAATTGAGCTTCTTGATAAGTTCAAGTCCAGGCTTGAACCCAATACGATGTATAAAGAAGGAGGAGGACCTGTTATTGAAACACCATTGTCAGGTGTTGAAGCGATAAACTATCTGCTGCTACAGAGCTGGGGAGATATTATAAGAGTTTTTCCTGCAGTACCGGAACGCTGGAGAAATGTTGAATTCTCCACTTTTGGAACAGAGATGGCTCTACTTGTCAGTGGGAAGCGTGAAAACGGGAAAAATATTTTTGTTAGTATAGAAAATCCTCTTGATTACGAAAAAACTTTCAAAATACGCCCGAATCTGAGCTGTCCGGTCGAGAGTATTGTTTGCGAAGGTTTTTCTAATGTTAAATTACTTGATGACAAAAAAACTTTTGAAATTATCTTAAAAGGTAATTTCAAAGGAATAATGAAAGCAAGTTTAGGATAAATTATGTATTTTTCGATAAATAAAGGCACTAATATATCTCATTGGCTGAGTCAGCATCTGAAAGGAGATAACTTTAAAAAAAGATTTTCGGAAAAAGATTGTAATTTTCTTGCGGATTTCGGATTTGATCATATCAGAATTCCTTTTGAAGAACAAGTATTGTGGGGGAAAAATGGTATATTAAATAAAGAAGCTCTTGCGATGCTGCATCGTGGAGTTGAGTGGGCGTTGAACAGTAATCTTAATGTAGTTCTTGATCTTCATTCAACTTACTCGCATCACTTTTGTACGGAGGATAAAAACACTTTATTCTCTGATCCTGAAGCTCAGAAGCGTTTTGGGCAGATATGGTCGTTTATCTCAGATGAATTTAGATATTTACCGGCAGATAAAGTTGCATACGAACTTTTGAATGAACCGGTTGCCAAAAATCATTCTGACTGGAATAAAGTCCTTCAGATTCCTTATCACATACTGCGTGAAAAAGAGCCGGACCGTGTAATTGCCATTGGGTCAAACAGATGGTGTCAGGCGGTTACATTCCCATTTTTCACTCCTCCGGAAAATGATAAAAATATAATTCTTGTATTTCATTATTATAATCCAATGGCATTAACTCACTATAAAGCTTCATGGATAAAATATTTAAAAGATTATAGCGGCCCTGTAAACTATCCTGGAATTCCCTATTCAGCGGATGAATTGAATAAAATGCCGGTTGACATGAGAGAATATATGGAAAGTGAAAATGATTATTTTGCTCCTGAAGTAATGAAAAAACAACTGATGCCTGTGCTGGAAAAAGGTGTGGAAATGAATCTTAAATTATGGTGTAATGAATTTGGCGTTATATCTTCCGCTCCGAAAACACTTGCTCAGCAATGGTATAAAGACTTATTTACACTTTTTTCTGAATACAATATAGCCTGGACAAACTGGGATTTCAAAGGAGGGTTCGGAATTATAGATGCTGATAATAATCTTACCATAAACGGTAAAAACTTAAAGCAATGGTGCTAAAAAAATAGATTGTATAAAATTATTTGCAGTTTTTTAATATCTGTATCCTGTTTTAAAGCGACCTTGTACTATATTAATCATCAGGAGTCAATATTTATTAAATAACCGATAGATAAAAAAGGACAAGACAAGATGGAGCGGATCTATTTATCCTGTACAGGGGAAAAAAATCAAGATGACCTGATTACAGTTCAGGTTTTTTTAAAGGATGTGGAAGAGAGCCACAAAACAGCATTAAAAACTTTTCTGACAAATCAGAATATTTCAGTCTCACCACTTAGAGACGAACCGGACGGAATTTATTCTGTTGAAAGGTCATATTTTGATGACGGCTTTGAAATTTCTTATTCTCCGCACAGATGGCAGTTTTATGCAATGCGTGACTATCTTTATGCTTATCTGAGTTCCTGGGAAACAGATTTTTCCTTTGCCAGCAACCATTTAAGAAAAACAAATTCCAATAAATCAGAAATTATTTTTTCAGATAAATTCTATGTTGATTTAAGCAGATTAATTGATAGCATTGAAGATCAATATTATCTGACAAACCGTTCAATTGCAATATTTTTAAACGGGATATTAAAAGTATTCAAAGAAAATCTTCAGCTCTATTTTGCCTGTGCTCTCCTTCAGGATTACAACACCGGAAAAATTGAATATTTAAACTTTACTCCCGAAACTATATCAAAAGATAAAATCAGAGATAAAATAAATGATACTTTATCGAGTGAAATATTAAAATATCCTCTTTTTTTTAACAATGAACATATTGCGGATTTTTATTTTCACATCTCTCCATATACTCCGGAACTAACTGTAATTAAGGAATTTACTGAATATCTTCTTGCTATGATTGACGATTTTATATACTCGGATATTCTTTTTCGTAAAGAAACTTTTAAATTAAAATCACGAATCACAGAATTAGAAAAACTAATCCCTGAAAAATATGAAAATATTAAAATTGAAGATTCCCGGACAGAGAACCAGGCGTTAGAGAAATCTCGTGTAAGGCTTATTTTAATAGGTGCATCTGAGATAAACGAAGGAAAAATTTTAAGTACAATCACCAAAGCTGGATTTGATAAGAAAAAAATTCAAATCTATACTGAATATCAAAAATTTAAAAGTATAGATATAAACAATCTTAAAAAAATCAGGTCAAGATATGACGGCATTTTACTTGGTCCTATGCCGCATAAAATGCATGGAGATATGAACGGTGAAAGTTTAATAGGAATAATGCAGAATAATTCTGAAGAATACCCGCCTTTTACTGTGATAAGAGATAAAGCACACAAATTGAAAATCTCAAAATCATCTCTGAAAGATGCACTGGAAGAACTTGAAAATAAACTCAGACTTGTGAATACTTATACTGACACAATATAATCATCTTCAGATATATAAAGAAAATTTCATATATAAAAATAGTTTTATAGGGAGAAATGCCGCAGGTGCTTGTAATGAAAAGTTATAATCAACCTGTCCCCGGTTTTGGTCCCCGGTTTTGATCAACCTGTCCCCGGTTTTGCCCGGTTTTGTTTTTTGATAAGATAATAAGAGAGTTTATCCGGCGGTATGGAGGTTTAAAAAATCAATAAATTTTTTAAAATTTTCATAGAAGCAGATAATTAATAAAAG